>MPMC02055973.1_pt1 | contig 15045 bp, 8 predicted proteins | sample 1617281 | NCBI WGS metagenome assembly MPMC02 (sample SAMN05944809, study PRJNA350692) | marine metagenome | biome: marine; feature: ODZ; material: water; isolation source: 100 m water sample filtered on 30 um supor filter | place: Pacific Ocean | collected 2012-04-09 | depth 100m m | reverse complement strand
TGGTTGATCGAGCCGCTCTCATGGCCTTGTTGTATTTCTGGGACACTTCCGAAAGCGACGGCGATCTTGACTGCAGCGGAACGGTAGGTGTCATCGACCTGCTGCTTGTCTTGGAACTCTGGGGTCCTTGTCCTTAGTCCACCACAGCACCTCCGTATTCACGGGGGTGTTGTTGATGTTCTCCTGAGCGGTTCGGGAGGGGGGGTGGTTATGGGGGTTGGCTACGGGCAGGGGCCCCATTTTTCAAGCATGATCAGCAGATCATGAATGTCAAGTTGGCCATCATCAGTGATGTCGCCATCGCATGCGGGGGGACAGTCATCACACAGTCCGCCCTCGCCCAACCATGTGCCTCCAGCGGTTGTGCAGTCCTCTTCGGTTCCTTGCATACAGGTGCCGTTGAGGCAGCAAACAGCGGTCATGGGTGAGGCGGCAATGATCTCCCCCGTGCCATCGATCTCGTTTGGCTCATTGGCAGATATTGTGCAGTTTGTGAAAACAAATGTCGAGATTGAATTGTCGATGTAGACTCCGCCGCCTGTCAAGCAGTCATTGCGGCTGGCAGTGTTGGCCTCAATGGTGCCACCAAGGACGGTAACGATACCAACATCGATACAGATCCCACCACCCTGAGCGGCTGTATTATCTGAGATCGTACAGTCATTAAACGTTGGCTCGCCGCCCAGACTGACGTCGACCCCGCCACCGGTGCCATTTCCACCGACGGCGTTGCCTGAGATCGTGCAGTCATGAAAGGTGGTACTGCAGTTGGCGCAACTGACCCCGCCACCGCTGTTGGCTGCGGTGTTGCCTGAGATCTCACATCCTGTGACGATGGTGCCACTATCGCCTGCAAGAGAAATGCCGGCGCCGTAAGTAGATGTGTTGTCCATGATCGTACAGCCGGTAATCGTTGGATGACTGTAGCCGCCGCATTTGATGCCACCGCCAAAAGTGCCTGCGTTTCCTGTGATGATGCAGTTCTCGATTGTGCCGGAACCGTAATTTTCGAATGAAATTCCGCCGCCGTGGTTATAGTCATCCAATTGCGCCCCCAAGCCTCCAGTAATCACCAGATCCCTGATCACAGTGCCGTCTCCTTGGCCAAGGCTGAACATGAAGACTGGGCCCTGTTGTTGTGCATCGATGGTGGTCTCAAGTGTGCCGCCCTCATCGACTGACCCCTGAATCGTGATGCGTTTGTCGGCCGTATTCAGAGAGTGTTCGTAATGGGTTCCCGGCATGATGATGATCGTGTCGTTGTCTGCCGCCGCTGCAATCGCTGCGGCGATGGTGGGCTGGTCATCCGGGACATTTATCGTGGCGGCGATTCCAAGCCGACACATCGTGATCACCATCAACGCTACAAACAGTCGTGTTGTCATCTGGTTCCCTTCTAGCAAGAAACGATAGAGGCTCAGGCTGCAGTCACAAGATATTGGATGCGGAGTCCCCCAATAGCGGTGGGATTAGAAGGCTTCCGCTTTCGTCACCAAACGGTTCCAAAAAAGGAGAGCATTGTCATCACTATTCGCCCTTTCAACTCTTAGGACTCGGGCGGCCGCGACAGGTCTGTCTCCCGGCGAACCAGATAGACCGTGGCGTACATCACCATGTGGAAGAGCACCATGACACCAAAGAGGTACCAGATACCGGCCTTGAGGTCGAGATGGGCGAAGTTGCGTTCCTCGCTCAAGTACAACAGCATGGCCAGCGCGAACACATCGAGCATGCTCCACTCGTAGACATGGTGCATGGCGACATACAGCCAACGCTGTTTCTGCTGACGCAGCGGCAGCACCAAGACGAGAATCGCGATGATGACCAGTATCACCGGCGCGATCAGGAGGACGAACAGCATGAATCCGGCGAAGAACCCCAAGTTCTCGCTCTGCAATTCGGTGATGGCACCCCACAGACTCCACGTGTTGCTCATGAGGCCGAAACGGTTAATTTGAAACAGCGGCAGATTGACGGCCATTTCGAGGCATATGATCGCGATGAACAGAAGCGGGAGCATGGCCCACGCCCGCGGGCCGGCCCGAAGCAGCATTGGGCGTGACCATTTTGACTGTGGTTCGGGGGGACGCGGCGTCGAACGATGAAGTGGGCGGTTGAATTCCTGCATCAACGCCACCGAAGTCATGCTCAGGACGATGGCCCCGAGAAAGGCGTACAACCCGATGCTGACCGTTGTTCCGGTAAACGACTGTTTGCTGGTGATGATCAGCAGCAAGAGGGCGACGAAGACATCAAGCAGTGACCATCGTCCGAGTTGGCCGAGCGTCCCCAACAGTCGTTGCCGCCCCGGCGCCGTCATGGGCCGCAGAAAGGCCCAAGTCGCCAGACCAATTTTCACCGGCGGGAAGATGACTGAGAATCCGATCACCAAGAATGCAAGTGGATAGAGCCCGTTCTCCCACAGCAAGGAGACTACGTCGAGAATCGAGTATGGCCCGGACATGATCACGCCGAACATTTCAATGAAGGCGACGTTGGGTAGCAACGCAATGACGTTCAACACCAACGATGACAACAGCAGGACGCCGACGAGCAATACCAGCCACTTGGGAACTTGGCGGGCGAACTGCTCCTTGGTGGCATTCTTGATGTCACTCTCTTGCGGTTCGGAATCAACCAGCGGTTCCGAGGCTTCCGTGGCGGACTGTGATCGTTGCTGCCTAATGCCGTAGGCATAGAGGCCAACAAAGGCGGCGATCGCCAGCAGGATTGAAATGAGTATCCAATCGCCAGACCGAGCCATGACAAGGTCCAGAGCGAAAATTCCAAGGCCGATCAGCAGGATCGGGCCACCCTTGGCTCCCTTTGTGAAGCCGAGTGCGACCAGCCCCAACAGGCTCGTCAGGACACCTACCCACGCCAATATCCCCAACGGCGTGTCCCCCTCAGTGAGGAGGGCAGCGCTGGTGTCGAGAATCCCTGACAACTCTGACTGTGCTCGCGGGGGCGACTTGCATCCAGTGAACAGCATGCAGGCACCCAAGAAGAGCCATGGGAAGGTGATGTGTGGGCGAGTCCGAATGATGCATTGCATGAGTATGTGGTGTTCTTCAAGGGCTGTTCAAGAGACGTGTAGCGCATTGGAACAGGTGCCCCGTGGAGGGTCAACACCGCGAGAGGTACGCGTAGTTTTAGGACTCACAGGTCGAGATAAGGCGCCCGCGTGGTTGTGAACGGTTCTCGCATCCGAGATTCAAGACGGTTCTTCAGCGTGGCGAGTGTCTCGGCATGTGCCGGATCACTGGCGAGGTTGTGCACTTCGTCCGGATCGGCCTGCAAGTCGAAGAGTTCCCAGTGATCGAGATCCGGAAAGTGCATGAGTTTCCAGCGATCGGTGCGGATGCCGACGTGTGCTGCGACCGCGTGGGGCATGGGCTCGTAGTACTCGTAGAAGACGGCGTCTCGCCACTCTGGCTGCTCGCCGGTGAGCAGCGGCACCATGCTCACGCCTTCCATCGGTCTGGTATCCGCCGGTGACTCGGCGCCGCAGAGTTCGAGAAAGGTCGGCGCGAAGTCGAGGTTCTGGACGAGTTGCCCGACGCGTGTGCCCGGCTCGATGACACCCGGCCATCGCATGAGCAGCGGCACGCTAAGAGACGGCTCGTACATGAAGCGCTTGTCATACCAGCCGTGCTCACCCAGAAAGAAACCCTGGTCGCTGGTGTAGATGACGAGGGTGTCGTCTGCGATGCCTTCGTCATCCAACCAATCCAGCACGCGACCGACGTTGTCATCGACCGAAGCGATGCAGCGAAGGTAGTCCTTGATGTAGCGCTGATAGCGCAGGTGGGTTCGGGCTGCGGCTGCGTCCGCAGGGTCGTCCAGTTTCTCAATTCGCTCCATGGCGGCTGCGTAGTCGGCGTTGCGAGATTCGTAGGCCGCAGCCCAAGCGGCTCGCTGCTCGGGCGAGAGTCGAGCAAGCACGTCGTGCATCCATTTGTCGGGTCCGCTCTTCTGGACATCACCGTGCTGCTCGTCGATCTTCAGGTCGTAGAAGTCGAAGGTGTGATCGGCGATCGTCATTTCCTGCTGCTGAGCGGCGAGCCGGTCATCCCAAGTATCCAGAAGGGTGGCGGGCGGAGGGACATCGACGTCTTCGAAACTGTGAAGGTGATCCGGACCTGGCATCCAGTTCCGGTGCGGCGCCTTGTGCTGGAGCATGAGCATGAAGGGCTGGTCCGAATCGCGCTGCTTCTCCAACCACTCGAGGGCGAGATCGGTCGTGATGTCGGTGACGTAGCCATTGATACGCCGCGTGCCGGCAGCTGAGCGAAAGTCGGGCGCGTAGTAATGGCCTTGTCCGGGAAGAACCTCCCAGTGGTCAAAACCCACCGGGTCGCTTCGCAGGTGCCACTTGCCGATCATGGCGGTTTGGTAGCCGACCTCTTGGAGCATGGATGGGAAGGTGGGGATGGTCGGGTCGAGCTGCGTGGCATTGTCGATGATGCCGTTGTGGTGGCTGTTGAGGCCGGTCAGCAGGACGGCCCGCGCCGGAGCGCAGATGCTGTTGGTACAGAATGCATTCTCGAAGATCGCGCCCTCGATGGCGAGGCGATCGATGTGTGGCGTCTGTGTAATCGTCGATCCATGGGCGCTGACCGCCTCTGCAGAGTGATCATCGCTGTAGATGAAGATGATGTTCGGCTTCGTGCTCGCCTGCGTAGAAGCATCTGGCACGGTGACGGACTGGCCTGTTTCGATGTTGACCGAGGTCTGCACATCGCTTTCTTCGATCCACTGCCGCATACGATCGAGCATGTCGGCCGTGACACGCGGGCGATCACTTGCAAGGTCATGCTGTTCGCCGATGTCGCTGGCGAGGTCGTAGAGTTCGACCCGCGGCCCATCGTGAAAGAGGATGAGTTTCCAGTCGCCGTGGCGGATCGAGGTGAAGGGCTCGATGCCCGGACCCTCGGCGTGTACCTGATGCGGTTGATTCCAACCGATCGTCCGCGAAGGTTGCGGTCCGCCGCGCAGCGCATCTCGCAGGTCGAGCCCGTCAACGGCATGGTCGGCCGGCGGGTCGATGCCCGCAGCGGCCAGCAGCGTGGGATACAGATCGTGCGTTACCACCGTGGCATCCAGTCGACTTCCGGGGGTGGTCAATCCGGGCCAGCGGACAATCCACGGCACGCGTGTGCCGCCCTCATACGCTGCCGACTTGCCGCTTCGCAGCGGGGCGTTGCGATTCTTCGGCCGGCCTGCCCGTCCCGACACACCGCCGTTGTCGCTGGTGAAGATCACAATCGTGTTTTCTGCGATGCCGTTGGCGTCGAGCCGCGACAGCAGATCGCCAACCGCGTTGTCGACCGACTCGACCATGGTGGCATACGCCGCTTCACGCCCTGAGAGATCGGGATAGTGTTCGAGCAGTCGCTCGTTCGCCATGACCGGTGTGTGCACGGCGTAGGGCGCAAAGTTCATGAAGAAGGGCGTGCCATCTTCGGCGGCGCGGTCGATCTCGGCGCACGCCCGCTCGCTGAGAGCTTCGGTGAGGAAGATGTCCTTGCCGTGGTACGCCTCGAGTCCGGGTACGTCCCACACCCGTTTCTTTCCTGGCTTGTTCTGTCTTCCGGCATGGCTGAAGTCATGCGTGCCGAGATACGAAGATGGTGCTCCGCTGCCATGTCCGGCGATGTTCACCTCGAAGCCAAGCTTCCGAGGATCGCTTCCGGGGGTGCCATGGGCGCCGAAGTGCGCTTTGCCGACGTGAATCGTCCGGTAGCCCTTGCCTCGAAGCAGTTCGGTCAGGTTCGCAGAAGATGGCTGAAGGCCATTGATATTCCAGTCGGGAACTCGAAGCCGAGGATGCTTGCCCGAGTTGTCCTTGTCCTGATGCAGCGTCCAGAATGTCGTGTGGTGTCGGCCGGGCGTCTGCCCGGTGAGCAAACTCACCCGCGAGGGCGTACAGACCGGTCCGCTGGCATAGCCACTCGTGAGCACGGCGCCGTCGGCGGCGAGTTGTTCAATATTCGGCGTCCGCCATGCCGTGTTCTGCGGAGTTGCCTCGGCGAGCATGGGCACGCCGGTGTCCTGCCAGCCCAGGTCATCGACGTGGATCAGCAGGATGTTCGGCGGGGCGGCGACGGCAGCCAGTGCAAGCAGCGGTGTGAGCATTGGATGATGGTACTGCCAGCACGTGGACTGGCCGGTTGGAGGTGGGCCGGCATTTATCCTTTTGGGATCAACCCGCGAAAGCGCCGAGCGTGATCAGAAGATCATCAACGTCGACATCGCCGTCATCATCGAGATCCCCGGGACACGACCCTGCGCAGGAACCGAAGTCGGCGAGAATCAGCAGTATGTCTTCGATATTGACGATGCCATCTCCGTCCACGTCGCCCACTACCGAGACATCATGCCACCACCGATCTGCTGGGATGACCTGCTTGGCCAATCCGCCACCTTCGATACGCGCAATCACGCCAGCGCCTCCGCCGCGTTCAAAGAACTCGACACGCACTCGATGCAGCCCCGCTGCGAGCAGAATCTGGCCAGCCTCCTCGTGCATCCCATGAAGTCCATCGTTGTCGACGACCATCTCGTCCCCGACGTACAGGCGTGAACCATCATCCGACTCGACGTAGAGGGTGTAATTCGTCGTGATCGGCACTTCGATCAATCCCTCGAACACCGCGCCGACATCATCTGAGAGTCCCGATCCGGCAAATACGCCGTTGGTCGATGCAAGGTTGATATCCGCCAGGACTTCTTCGCCGATCGGTGTCAGTGTGTCGAAGTCAGGCAGCTCGCTCAGCGCATCGAGGTCGTAGTACTGCACCATGGTGCCGGAAGCGACGGAGGTTGGCGAGTCCGCCGGCTTGGGCAAGATGAAGTGCACCAGAACGCCCCCGCGGTCATCCTGACCGCTGCCATCAATGATGTCGTAGAGGAACCCGTCAAGGCTGATGGATTCAGCAGGCGGCGTGTACCGCAAGACACCGCTTTCGCCCCCAATCAACTCGATGGTGCCGCCATAGTTGCTGGTCGTATCGTGATCGATGATGGTCGGTTCCGAGCAGTCATTGACGTAGTCGTTGAGAAGCACATCGATGTCGATCGACTCGCCCAAGACAGCCTGGACGTCATCAAGGTTGGCAACGGGCGGACTGCCATCACCACCGAGTTCGCACGAGATCCCCGCTATGTAGTTCTCGATCGTCGTTTGGACGGTTGGATGGAAATCCATCACCATGTTGGACATGCCGCCACTGCAGAGATGACAGTAACTCATGATGGTGCCGCCCCACGCGGCGCTGCAATCATTGTTGCCACATCCATCGATGGGGGGGTTGTAGTCGTGCGTATGGAGCGTGCCGCAGTTGTGCCCGGTCTCGTGGGCCACAACCATCAGATCCCAGTTGTTGTTGCTGTGGTCCTCGATGGGCAGTGGGAACGAACCGGAAAGATTGCCTGATACCGCGTATCCGCTGCCTGTGCAGACGACACCGACGTACGCCACCCCGCCACCAAGACCCTGCCCGCTGAGCATGTGCGCCAAATGCCGATCGACATGGTCCATGGAACTGTTCCAGTAGCTGGCGAACTCTGAGAGCCGCGCGCCAGAGTCCCCGGTAGTCCATGGATCGGAAGACGTGTCCCACAGCCTGAGATAACAGATCTGCACTGCGAAGTCGACGTCTTCGAGATAGATGCTCGAGACAGCGCCAATCAGCGTCCCGGCATACTCGCCGCTGGCTTCGGTATCACCACCGAACAAACTGGTGAACTGCCAGTCGGTCTCGATCGCCATCCTCAGGCTCGGCGGACAATCGATGCCACGACTTCGCGTGCCGGAGAGTGGTTCTGGCCACGCGGTGGTGAGCGTGGGTGTCTGGCAGGTGGACTCGATCCAGCGCATGTCGGCCGGGTCAATCGTGTTGAGATCGTAGATGGCCGTCCACCGCCCATCAGGCGGCTGCGCGAGAACCCACTTGGCCTGACCATCTTCGACGTACCCATTGACTGAAGACGGGCCGATCGCAAGGAATGCTTCGGCACGCTCATCGCCGGTTACGTGGCCACGGAAAACCGCCAACGTCGGTTGCGGCACTTCATGCTCGACGATGCGGCCACCTTCGATCTTCGCCACGACGACTTTCGCGTCCTTGGTAAAGACCTCGAATCGTTCAAGTTCGAGCGACAGTGGTTCACGCTGGCCGGTCGGCAGCGAGATGGTGCAGCGATCGCCAATGTTGATCTCCGCCACCAGATCGCGATCGATCGCGATCGCCACGCCTCCGAAGGCCGTGACCTCTGCCGGCTGCGAGGGGGCTTCCTGCGCCAACGGAGCCGCGCCGAGCGATGCAATGACACCAAGCAGACCTGCGATCATGGCCAGAAGCTCCTCTCTCCGATGCTGCGTCGTGGGGCAGACGTATGCCGACTCCTGAGCCTACACGCTTGGTCGGACATGAGCAATATCGAATAAGCAACACAGGACATACATTTGCACCAGCAACAACCCCGCAACCAGGAGATGGCGGGGGGAGATGGGGGTTGGGGGAGTGGGGGTGGGGATTATGGGCAGGGGCCCCATGCACCGATCACGTCGATCGCAACGTTGATGCCTACCGCGGATCGGAGTAGAGGTCGACGAAGAAGTCGAGCGTGCGGCGTCCATCCTGCTCGCGGGCGCGGGCGAGGTAGAAACCGCACTTCTCGAAGAGTTGGATCGCCGGCTGCCGCTCGACCCGCACATCGAGCACGACCTTGAGGTAGTCGTGATCGCGGCAGAATCGGATGGCGTGGGTCATCAGGGCTGTCGCGATGCCCTGCCGCCTGAACTGCGGACGGACCCGAAGTCGCCGCATCTCCGCGACGGACTCATCGAGTCGCTGCACGCCGATCATGCCGGCGATCTCATCATCCTGCGTTGCAACCCAGAATCCTCCCTGCGCTGCGTCGCTGAAGTAGGCATCGTGCAGTTGTTCGATGTCGGCGCCGGTGTCGTTGTTATGCACCTGGCTCTCAAAGACGCCGGCTTCGAACAACTCCCGCAGAACGGGGATGTCCTGATCGGTCGCGGTACGGATCTGGGGTGGTTCGTGAGTCTTGGTCATCGGTGAATCGAGGTTCTGGGGCGAGCCATGCCAGTATAGAGGCTCAACGCCACCAGCCGGGGCGGAGATTCTGCAGGCACCACTGACGGAATTCCTCGTCGAGCGATGGGTCTTCGAGGCCGCTCGCGGGGCTGCTCCGATCGGTTGCAGCGGCGGCCAGAATAGCGCGAATGCGTTCGGTGCGATCAGGATCGTCGAGCATGAACCGCATGAGTGCCCAAGCCTGCCCGTAGTAGTCAAGCAAGGCAGACTGACCGCGGTCCATTGCGGCGTGCGGATCGTCATTCGCAAAATCGCGAAGCGATTGCATTCGCCCCCTGCGAAGCATCCACCAGGCGCGGCGTTGTCGTTGACGGTTGGCAGTGTGGTCGATTTCAACACGATCCGGATGCAGTACGAATCCTTCCATGACCGTGGCGAGCCCCTCGTCGACCCAGTGCGGCAATGATCGAGGCAGCGCCGTCTGGGCGTATTGGTGCCACCCCTCGTGCAGCGCAAGGGCCATGGTGTCGCGGCAGTGACTGCGGCGATCGATGTCGTAGAGCAAAGCGACCCCCTGCGAGGTGAAACCACCGCGGCCGAGACCCTGCATTGTTCTGGCATGAGCCGGCAGAATGACCTTGGCGAGATTAGACCACTGCCGACGGTCACTCATGAGGCAGGTGGTCATCGTCTGTGAAGGCTCCGGAAGTGTGAACTCCGCCGTGTCGAAGGTCGCACGCATGGTTGCAAGCGCCGATTCCATCGCGACCGGCAGTCTTGCATGGAGCGTTGGCTGCATGATCGTCGTGCAGATGTCCCATCTGTTCGTGCGGATGCACAGACCATCGAAGCCCATGCATGACCATGGCTCGATCAGCGCGGCCTCGCCGCACTGGGGTGGGGGCGCCTGATCGATGCTGCCCAGGAGAATGTCGCGGGGAGCAGGGCCGGCGCAGCCGAGAAAGAGCAGGGTTGCGAGGAGGCCAATGACGACGTTGGCATGAAGTGGGGCAACGAGTTGAACGCATCGACGCATCATCACCCGAGTGCCTCGATAGCAGCCGCGGTGGCCTCAAGGTCGGCTTCGGCCTGCTGCAACTGGGTTCGTGTTTCCTCGACCAGATGTGGGGGGGCTTTCTGGACGTACGATTCGTTGCTCAGCCGAGCCTGCATGGAGGCGACCTTCTTGGCCAGATCATCGGCCTTCGCTTGAAGTCGTGCCTGCTCTGCATCTGTGTCGATGGCGCCAGCAAGATCCAGAAGTACTTCTTCGCCGTCCATCGCAAAGGCCAGCGCGCCTGCGGGGCGTTCCTCGGTTCGAGGCTTGACGAACTCCACGCGGCACATGCTCGCCAGCACGGCGGCCGAGTCGGATGCCAGATCCAGCAGTCCAGGAGGCGACAGCAGCGTGATGTTTGCCTTGGCAGGGACATCATTGTCCGAGCGGACGCGGCGGATGGAGGCCACCAACGCCTGGAGCCGGGCGGTTTCACGCTCGGCCGAATCGCTGTGGAGCGTGTCGGCGACATCAGGCCATGCCGCCACCGCCAGAAGGTCGGAGTCCGGCAGGCTCAAGCCCGGCACGCCACGCTCGCCAAGCGAGCGGACATGCGGCCAAATGGCTTCGGTCACGAAGGGGCACAGCGGGTGCATCAGCCGCAGCAGGGCATCCAGCACCGTGAGGCACACACGCTGCTGCGCCGGGTCGCTTCCGATCGTGGGCTTGACCGCCTCCAGATACCAGTCGCAGAAATCCCGCCAGAAGATGTCATAGATGGCATCGACGCAGGGATTGAATCGGTACTGCTCGATGGCCTCGCCCACCATGGAGGTCGCGGCGGCGATGCGGGAGAGCATCCAGCGGTCTGAGAGAGAGAGTGTGCCAAGGTCCGTGACAGGCTCGGGGCATTCGACCCTGCCCATCGCGAAGCGCGCTGCATTCCAGACCTTGTTCGCGAAGTTGCGGCCGACGTCGAATCGGCTCGATGTATTCTTGGCAAGCGGCCGCTCTTCGGATGGAGTCTCTCCGATGTAGACGCCGTAGACGGTGACCATCTCGCAGGCGGAGTCGGTCGGGCTTGTTTGAATCGGCGCCGCGACCATCTTGCCCGTTGCCGTCGTGATGTACTTGGGCGAGAACGTCTCGCCAGAATGCGGATCGATCGTGTCCACGGGCAATCGAACGTCCTGTGTTTCGGTCGCGATCTGCGCCATGACGAATCGGAGCGCGTCCGTGCCATGTGAGTGAATGATGTCCCGCGGATCGACGCCGTTCCCGAGCGACTTGCTCATCTTCTGCCCGTGTCCGTCCTGCACCATAGGGTGGATGTAGACATCCTTGAACGGAATCCTCCCGTCCAAGAAGTACCGGTTGAACATCACCATGCGGCTGACCCAGAGCGTGATGATCTCGCGGGCTGTGCAAAGCACATTGGTGGGGTTGAAGGCGTCGAGCAGGCCCTCGGTCTCGGGGAAGGCCGACGCATCAGGCCAACCCATCGTGCTCATCGGCCAAAGAGCCGATGAGAACCAGGTGTCAAGGACGTCTGGATCTTGAGTAAAGCCGGCCGCTTCGAGTTGCTGCTCAAGATCGGATCGCTCGCGATCGACACATGCGAGGATGCGAACCACGCTTTCGGCGGTGTTGACACTGAGCCGGACGCAGAGATCGGAATCCTGCGTCTCGCACATGGGCAAACTGCAGCCGGCGGGGGGGAGCGAGAGCGGATCCTCGGGAAGACCCTCCACAAGCGGACACTCAAGCGTCCAGACCGGAATGCGGTGGCCCCACCAGAGTTGTCGGCTGATGCACCAATCGCGAAGGTTCTCGTGCCAGTGCTGGAAGGTGCGGGCATACCGCGCGGGCGTGAAGGAAATGCCACCGTCACCTTTGCGCTTTCCAATCTCCCGCGGGGGCGGATCGCCTTCGATCTGATCGGCCGACATCGCCCGCAGGGCTTCGCCGCAGAGCCGGTCATCGCTCACACGGACATACCACTGATCGCTCAGCCACGGCTCGATGGGGACGTGCGATCGGTAGGAGTGTCCCACGCTGTGGGCGTAGTCGCGGATGTCCTCGAGCAGCCCGGCCCCCCGGAACCACTCAACCACCGCTTCGCGGGCATCCTCGCGGCTCAGGCCGATGAATGGGCGAGCCTCGTCGCAGACATCGTCCCAGCCATGACGATCTGAAATGGATCCGTCGGGCCCCATGATGTTGATCGCTTCGAGATCGTGACGCTGGCCGATGTCCCAGTCGTTCGGGTCGTGCGCGGGCGTCACCTTGAGGAAGCCGGTTGCGTACTGGGCCTTGGGATCATCGCCGTCACCGGCCATGATGACGTACTCGTCTTCGACGATGGGAATGCGGCGATTGGCGATCGGAAGCGTGATGAACTTGCCGCGGAGTTCGGCGGCGCGGGGATCGCTTGGGTTCATCGCTACAGCGGTATCACCCAGCATCGTCTCGGGTCTCGTGGTCGCTACGATCACATGACCACTGCCGTCCTCGAGCGGATACCGCAGATACCACATGTGCCCGTCGACTTCTTCCATCTCCACTTCGTCATCGGCGAGCGCCGTCTGCGTTGCAGGATCCCAGTTCACCAGCCGTTTGCCTCGCTCGATCAGTCCATCCTGAAACAGGCAGAAGAAAGCGTGCCGCACGGCGGCGGTGCAGACGGGATCCATGGTGAATCGCGTTCGAGGCCAGTCACAACTGGCGCCAAGTTCCTGGAGTTGTCCGAGGATGACCTGCTCGTATTCATCCTTCCACTCCTGCGTGAGGGCGACGAAGTCCTCGCGGCTCATGTCGGTACGCCGCTTCCCGGATTGCATCAAGCGTTTTTCCACGACCGTCTGTGTGGCGATTCCGGCATGGTCGGTGCCGGGCAGCCACAGCGTGGTCGCCCCTCGCATGCGGTGATACCGCACGAGGATGTCCTGAAGCGTGTTGTTCAGGGCATGGCCAAGGTGCAGTGCCGCCGTGACGTTGGGCGGTGGGATGACGATCGAATAGCATTCGGTCCCCGGCTCGGGCACCTCGATGTGGCCGAGCCCTGCTTCCTGCCACATCGAGCGAATGGCAGGTTCGGTTTCGGCAGGAGAGTAAGAGCGGGGGAGCGACGCGTTGGAGTGCACCATGGACATCAAAGCATGATACCGACGAGGCTCCTCAACTCTGTCCTGCTCGCCGGAGTCTGCATGGCGGGCGTTCGATGTGGGGACATGCCAGAGCCGCCCGACAAATCTGCCCCCGACATCACAAGTCGGCTCGATCGAGCAGAACTGCTCCTCTCGCTGGGCAAGCCGTCGGATGCGGCGATCGTAGCCGCTGAACTGCTTGGGGCAACCGAGCGTGACTGGCGTGTGCACGATGTGATTGCGAGAATCCATCTTCATGATGCGCTGCGATTTCGCAGGGAAGGGTTGATGGGCAATTCTGCCGAAGAACTCACGGCCTCGGTCAAGGCATACCGCGTAGCCACCACACTGGCGCCGAGCCTTGCGGGCTTGCACCAAAGCGCCGCCAATGCCGCGTCCATGGCAGGCGAGCACGAACAAGCCATTGACTGGTTTGAGCACGCGATGGAATTGGACAGTACCGACCCTCGTGCGCCGCTGTGTCTGGCGCAGTTGATTTTCGATTCTGACCCGCCGCAGGCAAGACGGCTGCTTGAAGGGACACTCGCACTAGACCCGAGCATCGCCGAAGCCCATGCCTCCGTGGCACTGCTTGAAGCAACGGAGGGCCGCGAGGAGGCTGCCACAGCCGCGATGGCGAATGCGCTGGCCTGTGGTGAGGCAGGACCAGCGATTCGAGTGGTGCAGGCAAAAATGTATCGCCTGCTGAACAGCCCCGAGAGAGGAGTCGAGATCCTGCTGGCCTTGCCAGTCGCTGCGAGAGGCGAAGAAGCAACCGCGACCGAACTGGCCCGGTGCTGGCAGTTGCTTGGGCGACCAGACCGAGCGGCGGATGTGTGGGTGGCCTGCTTTGCCGCCAACGCCCACCGCACGGATGCATGGGTCTTCGCCCTCAAGGCTGCCGAAGCCCATCTGCTCGCAGGAGACCGTGCCTCTGCAGCCAGTTGCATCGCGCAGGCTGAAATGCTCTCGGCGCCACCCGAGCGTGTGGAGGCCGTCCGGAAATTGGCCCGCGTTCAGGGAGACTGATCGTCTTTCTGCTCTTCGCTCAGGCGTCTGCCGGCCTCGATCCACGGATCAGACTCCTGATAGGGTGATCGTGGGGGCCGCTCCGGCCTGCGGAGCCTGCGAATCGACAACAGCAGCACCACAGCCCCAATAAGCCCGACAAGGCACACGAGGATCAGGGTGGCGGGTGCCTGAACCCACGATGTCGACGCGATGGACACGCAACGAGTATAGGAGAGCCCCGAACCGTGGCCGTATTCGCTCGTATGCTTGAGAAATAGGCATGACAGGCGAGTTGAAGGGTTTGCTGAACTGATCTGCCCAAGCAACCGATTCTCTCCACAGGGAGCATCGCTGCGTGCTCGCCGCCCATACGTCCGATACTCAGCACAGGACACACGACACATGACGCCACGATTCACACCAATTCGCCTCACGATGCTGATTCTGGTGCTCGGAGGGATGGTTGGTGGGGCTGTGGCCCGGCCAGCGTCTCCGGAAGCAAGGGCGTGGGCCGACAATGTGTGGACGGCGGCCCTTGAAGGTGATCAGGGCCACATCGAGGTTCTGCTCGGAGAACCAGTATCGGCAGGCATTGCTCCGGAGGCGAGAAGCGCCTTCATCGAGGACGTCGAATTGTGGCAGGCCCACGAGCGTGAAGACGCCGAATATACCCGCAGTCGCATGGCAAAGGCCCGCGCCGAAATGCTGGAGGCCCAGCAAGACGATGATCCGCTCGAGGCCCTTCGTCTGCTGCTTGAGATGCAGACACTCTCGCCGAACTTTGCCGACCCGCTGCAGGACCCGGCTGTCCAGAGTCTGCTTGCCG
>MPMC02104217.1_pt1 | contig 15228 bp, 12 predicted proteins | sample 1617281 | NCBI WGS metagenome assembly MPMC02 (sample SAMN05944809, study PRJNA350692) | marine metagenome | biome: marine; feature: ODZ; material: water; isolation source: 100 m water sample filtered on 30 um supor filter | place: Pacific Ocean | collected 2012-04-09 | depth 100m m | reverse complement strand
CACCAGTAAATTAACGTCGAATCTTCAAAGAAGAATTCACATTGCATTGTTATGCTCATATTAGTGTTAGTGTTAGATTGGCTTTTGAACGTTCTTAGCGAGTCTCGGTACTGAGGTACTAACGTTAATTCGCTTAATAATCCTCCTATGTCAAACCAGAAATTTACTTGTGTTGCTGCAGAGCAATCAAAAGACCCTGTTGCTTCTACCAACCATCTTCCTTTTGTTAATGATATGCTTTGTATGACAACTCTTTTGTTGTTGTCAAAATTTTTACTTGTTGTTACTGCTTCAATTTTATTTCTTGTTACAGCAACATCATCATTATCTTGGTCACGCACATACCCATAGATTTCTGTTTCTGTTGTTGTTACACGGAAAATAGCGTTATCAAACGCCTCGGTATCAACGAATATCGTGTTAGTATCTACTATGGTAACAGTAAATGTTTCGTTGTTTTTATTAGGGGTAACTACTACTTTATCGCTGTTAAATATGAATGCTACTGGAGAAAACGTTACTAAAGATAAAGTATTGTTTTCAAGAGAATGTTCAGTGTTTATAGGGTTATAAACAGGTAAGGTGTAGTCACTTAATATTTCTCCTGGTTTATACTCTATTGTAACGTCATATTTAGATGGATTTAAAGGGTTTGGTACCGAAGAATAAACCCAATCTGTTGCAACTGATGACGGTGTACTTTCTACTTCTAAAAACTTTATGCGACACATAGTAGTTATTACATCGTTTGTGTCTTTGAAAACGTAGACATCTGTTTGATTGTAACCAATAACAGTTGTAAGGATATTACCCATTATAATTTAGCATTACAATTTATTTTATGCTGTCTTTGTATATGTTTTATCCAATTCTTTTAATCGTTGCCATTGCTGTTATTTTCATCTTTTTGACTCTCCAAGGTACAAAAGAAAGTTTTGAAAATGACCAATGTTTAAACGTTAACTATTCTGTAAAAGTTGGGCCAGACCAGAAGCATACACTGGAGGTGTCTATGCCTGGTGCTGAATCTACTTTTAAAGAATTCGAAAGTGAGCAGGAAATAACAGACTATCTTAGTGGTCTTTTGACAAATGAAACATATACAGGCTGCAAAGACCGTCTCAAAGAAATCGTTGAAGACACAAAAAGCATCTTTGTTAACCCGTCGTCTGGTGTCAACGAAGAAACAATACAAAAACTTATGGACCGACTTGCTGCTATTGAAGGCCATATTATTGAAACATCTGGAAATAAAGACATACTTGATACCACGCGTGCAATCAAACAGAGCATTGAAAACGGAAATTCTACTTCAATTGACACTGCTGCAGAAGAAGCATTGATTGAAATTGAAACAACAAAACAAGAACAGCTCGCTTTGAAGCGTCAATTGTTGGAACGTGACAACTTGAACGTGCTTGCGCAATTGGCCAAAAGCGAACAAGAAATTGAAGCTCGCAAAAATAAGATTATCGAGCTTCGTAACCGCATTGCTGTTTCAGAACAGGAGCTTTCTAATGCCAAGAAGTCTATTACATACAATGCCAATAGGACCAAGGAGGAAAGCGTGTTTGTTTTGAACCAATATGTAACTTCACTTACACGTCGTCTTATCGAGCTTGGTCTCGAAGTTACACAATACAGGCTCAATAAATGCGAAATATGTCCTCTTTTTACGGAAACCAACCCTGTAACATTAGCTGATGTCGAACGTCTTGGACTTGGTCTTGGATCTATTGTGACAGACGGTCGTGTTTAAAAATTTTTTAAAATGTAAGTAATGTTAAATGAACGTTAACATTACGTGGGAAACTGTTTTTATAGTGCTTGTATTACCTGTTACAACAGCACTTGGTGTATTTATAAAAATAACGTGGGACCGTTTTTCCCAATACAAGCTTCAGCGCAAGGAACTCATTTACAACAAACGCTTGAGTAACGTTGAAAATAAGCTTAAAAATTTTTACTTACCAATGTTTTTATGCTTAAAGAAAGACAAGTATATGTGGGACCTTGTGAAACAGTTACTTGAAAAGGACCACATCAATGATGACGATAATATGCAGTTATATAAGGAAATTTTGAATTATTCAGAAGGGCATAGTATGCTTAAAAAGCTCGACTCTCTTATGCTAGAAAATCATCTTTCATGTCTAGAAATAATAAATGAATATGCTGTATCTTCTGAGCCTAACGAGATTATGGTGCATATGTTGAGCGAGTATAGTAAGCACGTAATGGTGTATAAGTTTCTTCGAGATGACCAAAGTATGGACTTTCCAAAGAACTATGGCGCACCATATCCAGTACATTTGCTAGATGCAATAGAGCACCAAACGCTGCACTTCCAACAAGAATATAATACCTTGACGCGGAATAGTTTGCCCAAGCATAAGAAAGAGCAGCAATGCATAGTAAAATGCAAATCATGTTCAAAGTGTGTCAACTACAACTGTAATATCCACACTATTAAATGTAACTGTGCTTAAAATATTTTCAAGAACTTTTTCTGTTTCTTTTTCAATATATTTTTTTATTTCTTTTAAACTTTTTTCATATCCCTCTTTGTATAATTTCAGCTTCGATTCAAGTGTTAGCTCGGGCGTAAACGCTGAAATGCTTTCTTCTACAATATAAAAGATATTATAGTCTGTGTATTGCTTTATTTGTTGTTTGTTTATTTCGTTGTAAATACAGCTCCATAATCCAGATAAATAACTTAGTGTATCAGAATTTATATGCTTGTGTGTTCCGTCCATATTATGGTACTGTAGCTTTACTCCTATTATTTCATTGATTGGTACAAAAGAGTCGATAAACGGTTTTATGGGAAAGTTATCGAGTAGTCCTCCGTCTACATAAAGCGAATTTTGGTAATGCACCGGTTTAAACCATAATGGTAGCGACATTGTCATACGTAGTGCGTCGTGTATGTACATTGTAGGATGTGTTTTGTAGCTAAAATACTCACAGCTTTGTGTATTTAAGCATGAGGCATTTATTATTAACCATACATTCGTGAGTGCGTAGTGTTCTTCGAAAGTTATGCAGTATTTATGCAGTTTGTTTTTTATCATCGCTTGCAAAAGGCGTGTTATTTTGTTTCCTGTTTCTATGCCTCCTTCTTCCATAAAATCTGAAATTTCAAAGTCGCATACTTCGTCATAGTTGAAATATTCTATGAACTCATAGAGGTCTTCATAAGAATAACCTATGCTCATCATAGTGCCAATAATTGCACCTATGGAAGCACCAGAAATAGCTTGTGGTTTCATATTGTATTCTTTTAACGCCTTCATAAAGCCTATGATTGCAAGACCTTTGAGGCCTCCTCCACTTAAAACAATATGGCTCATTTATATTTAAAAGTATTTCTTTTTGCGTGTTTTTGCTCAGCAAATTAACAAATTAAATATAAAATGATATCCATCACAGAAATACTTTTAAATGGAAGTCACGATGTAACTAATTTATTGTTGGAAAAATTCGAACGTGATGGAACCTTGAAAATAAATAAGCATTTTGATTTCAGTGATCTTTGCGAAGAAGAAATAACACAAATAGTTATAGAATATGTAGAAGATGACAATATTTGTTATGAAAATCAAAATTTATTAGATAATAAATTATTAAATAGTATATTTCTTCCAAAAAGTTCAAATAATAATTTATTTTCTATTTTTATTGACAAAATATCCGAAGATGAAACGCAACACATACAAAAGTTATTAACAGAGCAATGGACTTCCTATAATACTATTGTATGCTTTACTTTTGGAGCATACCAAAAAAAGGTTTACCAAGAACTTGCTTTAAAATTTGACAACAGCTTTTTGGTGTTTGTCAATGAATATAACTTTGAATTTTCAAGTATCAACATAAACCTACAGAAAGTATCTATTGCGCATTGCTACTGGTATACACCGTATTTTATTAACAAGTTATGCTTCGAAAGCTGTAATGTAAGACCACGTATACTTTATTACATTGGAGAAAACAATACCTCGATAATTAACAGTATGCCTGTTGAATTTTCCAAAATTATACGCTTTAGTTCCATAGATGTTATGGAAAACTTGAAAAAGTATATGATGGTAGAACATTACTGCATAGAACTAAGTTCCGAGCTATTGTTTGAAAGCGAGCTTATGATGCTGTTGTACAAAAATTATTTCAAAGAACTTATGGGCACCAAAATTATCAAAAAGAACTATGCAACTCAGGTAAATACTATGGTTCCTAAGCGTTCTATTAAGCCCAAAGAAAAAATAGCAATGAACGATATTGTACTCATTGCATCTACCCAGTACCCTCGGTATGGAGGAGCTGCTACGTGTGCTTATGAATTGCATAAGTATCTTTTGAAACACGGTTTTAACAGCATCATTGTATTCTTTGACAACGGTATTACTGTTAAAAATATAAATGTTGACCCAGATAACGTAGGTAATGTGCATCATTTTAAAATCAACAAACAACAGCCAAGACACAGCATACTTGCTGGTATGAAGCAGTTTTATGACCGCGAAGAAACAGCATCTAAAATAGAGCACATTTGTGGAAACAGAAAACCAAGCACTATCTTAGCGTTTAATTATCTTGCGCCCATTATTATGCGTGTATTATTCCCTGTATCAAAGGTATTCTTTTTGATTACGGGTTCAAAGGTACTAAGCCAGAAAGAAACCAAGTTTCCTGTTACAGAACTGCATAACGATGCTTACTTAGAGCCAGATTATGTAGAAAAGCTTGCTATTAGCTGTTCCAATTTGACAATACCTAACTCAGGTATTTCGAAAAATATTTTCGAACACATTTATCCCTCGTTTGCTCATAAGTTTGGAGTTACATGGGATATGTTTGAAATCTTTGAACCACAGGAAACTACCGTATTGAATATGTCTATGGAACGAACTTATGACATTGTGTTTATTTGCTCGCGTTATGACCGTGAAATCAAGAACGTGACACTCATAAAAGAGCTGTTTGAGCACTCAGAATTGAAAAAGTACAAAAAAGTATGTATTGGTATGGACTCCAACAAATACATCAAAGAACGCGAGGACATAATCCACTTTGGATTTCTTACAAAAGAAGACATTAATCGTGTGCTTCAAAATTGCAAACTTATACTTATTCCATCGTTTATGGAGTCGTACAGCATTACAAACAGAGAAGCACTTAATAATGGCTGTATTAGTCTTGCAAGCTCGAACGTAGGTAACGTCTATACTACCCATAAATTGTTTTTGTGCGAAAGCGTATTTAACGAGTACGAATGGATACAAAAAATAAATCTTCTTTTGTCTGAATGTTATGTTTACTATCGTAATTTGGCACTTAAAACATACTTTGACAGAAGCGTTAAAAGCGTTGAATTTGTCAAGAACGTTCAAGAACAACCATTATCTGAAGTCCACAACAACGGTAAAAAGACTATTTTGATTTCTTCGGTGGACTTGCCTTACATTGGTGGTTCAGGTACTAACAGCTACAATATTTTAAAGCACTTAAATAAGCTTAAATGTTTCAATGTATACGGAATTTACTTTGCAGGATCCAAGCAACGCAGTGACCTTGACCCGGACCTTTTGGGTAATATACATCGCTTGGACATTGACGTTATAGACGATAGTCAATTGAAAAAGTTTGCAAAAACCATACCTGCACCAGACATCATATTTTGTAAGAACTACAAGATTTTGTATGCACTGCGATGCGTGTTTCCAAAGACAGTTACCATTTATTCTCCTTCAGGACTAAGGTATCTTACATCAATAATTACAAAAAACCCACAGTACCTGCGTGATATTGATACCAAAAATACCAAGATGATTATGGACCTTGCACCTGGCATAGAGGACGGTTTGAAGGAGGTCGGTATCATAGAAGGAATGAAAAAGTTTGATGTTCAGCTCGATACATACGCGTTAGTTAAATGTGACATTATTGTACCCAACAGTTCCATAACCTATGACATTCTTGCAGGCTGTGAAATAGACACGATAAAACAAAAATTATTTCGACATATTTCTCTCACAAATATTTCTATGGAAACCAAAACGGTTGATAAATTGTTTAAAAAGCGCAAATATGACATAGGGTTTTTAAGCCACTCTTGGAAACGTGCATGTAAGAACGTGAATTTGATGCTTGAAATCATCAAAGGATGTCCTAAGCAGAAGTGTTTGATTATTGGCAATGACCTAAAAAAAGAGCTCGTACCAAGTAATGCAAATTACGTAGGTCATATGGAACACGATACATTGTTGAAGGAATTGAAAAATGTGAAAACAGTCGTTATGTGCTCGTATTACGACTCCAATCCAAACACGGTTATCGAGTCTTTGATGCAAGGCTGTAACATTGCTATTTCGCCAAACGTTGGAGGCTACGAGCACATAGACCCGTCTATGGTCGTAGAAGACTATTCCAATGTTTCGTGTTGGATATCTTGTGTTCAGAAGTCTTTGAATGCTCAGCTTTCATACATAGGACCCGGTGCAGATGAAATTAAAAGCGATATAGTTGAACTGCTTAATTATGCTTCTTTTAAGAATAACTTTGTTGACAAGAACACGTGTGTTGGCATATACAAAATCCCAGCACTTATGGACGAGCAATTTTTGTTGTCTGCAAAACCAGATGATTACAGCTTTGAATACGCTGAAGATTTTGAAAACAGCCAGTTTGCACTTGATACTCTTCTTTCGGACATTTACTTTTGTTATGCTGTAGAAATAGCAGACGATAACAAGTATTCCACAGTGCATTACATTACAGCAGTTGATACAAGCCTTGAAAAATGTGTGTTTTACAATATGAATAGGTATTACCCTGTATACACCAAGCGTGTATTTCTATGGAAAGTACGTAATATTTATGACGTTATGAATTTTAGAGGCGCTGGACTTTACTTCTTACGAGGCACGTATCACAATACTTATGGTTTGTTGTTACGAGATAACAACGACTGTACATCTCTTTGTTACCCTGCTACTTCTGTGCCTTTTGACAACAGTAATCTGCGTATGAACCCATCGTTTAACATACTTGATGCAGGTAATGTGAAAGTAGTAACAAAGGCTAAGTATGATATAGTACTTACAAACGTCGACAAAAACAATTACGACAAACAATACCCTGATACATTACTATTACCATTTACCAAGTTTGCCCCAGATGTTTACTACCTTACCAATGCAAACAGGAGGTCCATTGACTTTATTATGGTAGCTAATGCAACTCAAAGTACAAAGAACCATCATTTGTTACACGCGTTTATTATGTACGTAGCAGAACGATGTAAACACTCTGGAAAGAACTACAAGTTTATGTACGTAGGAGACTTAGCTTTAATACGTAAGAATTACAACTTGCCAAGCTTTGGGCTCTATCCATCGTGTATAACTTTTGAGAATAGAAATAATGTAAACGGACATGACTTGCGTGATTTATATAATGAGTCTAAAGTCAATTTGTTGTTTTCGGGTAGAGACGCTGTACCACGTGTTATTTTTGAGTCTGCTGCGTGTGGGTGCTACAATGTGTGCTTAGATACCATCAGTGATGGAAAGTACTTCTTCGACAACCCTATATTAGGAAGCCTTGTTGGTATTGCGAACGCAGAGCTTGTAAAACGGCCTTCTAAATCTGTAGCATACAAAGACACTAACGAACTATGGAAGCTGGTTTACGAAGCTAGTGCTCAGGAATTTGACCACGTTAAAATTGCAACAACATATGCTGATACATTTTCATTAAAAATTTGTGCAGACGCAGTAAAAGAGTTACTCGTCTGACGTTGACTTTTTCTTTTTAGCCTTTGGAGACTTCTTCTTAGAAACAGTTTCCACAACTACCTCTTCTTCTTCGGGTTCGGGTTCGGGTTCGGGTTCTTCGACGACAACCTTAGGCACAGGAGATTGCTTCTTCTTACGCTCCTTTTTAACAGGCTTTTGTTCTTCTTCTTTTTCCAAGGTGATTTCGCGCATAAGTAAGTCAATGTTTTCGCATACGGTAGCACACATAGAATCCTTAATAGACTGGATACAGTCGTTCGAGAGCTCTTCAGTGTTATGGGTAAAGTAGTCATTGAATGGGCTGCGAATTACTTTATCAAAGTTTTGTTCAATCTTGCTGTCCATATGACGAGCAAATCGCTGGCGAGAGAAAAGATACTTCTTTGTCATTTTATTTAAAGTTTTATATTTTTTTAACCAATTTAACGAATTAATTTATAAAATAATTTGCAATTATATTTATTTTCTTTATGTAACGGAATTAATGAAAAAAGTAATGAATTTGTTAAATTTTTTATTTCTATATAACGTTCATTTCCTAAATATTTTTTAAATTCTTGCATGAAATGTTCCCGGTATTCTTCGTCTATATTCTTTTTCAATAGTATTTCATCATAACCTATAAGAGACTGGTAAATCTTGGCATAGTCATAATTGCTGTCACCGCACTGCGTAATATGCTTACCAAGTAGTCCACGCATATCAAACAGCTTTATCTCGTTGTCTTTGTCCATCATAACGTTGCTAAACACTGGGTCACCGTGTATCATTGCCCATTTTCCACTGTCTTGTTTCTTGTATTCTTCCAAGAAATTATGTATCTTTTTGTAAGTCTCTTCCACGTTGTTATTTGCAATTTCTTTGTAAAAAGCTATGTGTTCAGCGTATCTGCTAAAAAGCTTAGGACCATAGTTACCATATAGGTCAATGTCTTTTGGTCTATAAATTCTTTCGTGATGTATAGCAGAAATAGCCTTTAAAAAGCGGCTAAACATTTCAATTGTTAACAGTTGATGGGTGTAAAGGTAGCTAAACGTTAGACCATGGATGAACTCAATGTTATAATAGTCTGTAGAGTAGTCATACAGCTTTGGAAATAAAGGTGTTAGTTCTTTTGGTATGCTTTTGTACCATGCTATTTCTGCTTGAATTTTTAGCGTATCTTTGCTCTTTTTTGTTACTACTTCAATACTTTTGTATTGTAGCTGATTGAATTCACGTTCTTTGACACTAGAGTCATAAAAGCCTATTTCTTTTTGAATGTTTCCAAAACTGTTAACTGCAAGGTCGTCAATGTAAAAATGTGCATACGGTTTACCGAAGTATACTTCATCGTATTTGATATTGAAGGTATTTAGCTGATTAAATGTAAGAGGTCCTATGTCTTGTATTACATTCATTACGTTACCATTGTGGGTACGCATACGACGTGCGGTATGTATAATAATAGTATGTCCACAGTCGTGAAGATAATTAAGAATGTTAATGTTTTTATGGATAGGGCTTACTGTAGTGTAGTCTCCTTCTATGGCCGGTGAAGTTACCAGGCAGTTATCGAGGTCAAAGCAAATGCGAAGCTTTTTACATTCTTTTAAATGCTTCTTGTTGGAGCAGAAAATTTTCACGTGCATAGGTGTACCCAAGCAATGGAAATGGTCTTTGTTTATTTTTATGCAGCTTATATAGCAGTTGGGGTCTTTTAGCATTTCTTTTATGACACACGAAATGTAGTACTCATTGTTTTCAAGTATCTTTTTTTCCATTATAAGACTACAATACGTCTTGAGAATAGTTCCGCTTTCAAAACAGTAACACCCAGTGTTAGCATTATCTGATATTTTGACCTTTTCTCGGATTTCGAGTACTCTGTTTTGTGCGTTTATTTTGACATACGAGTAAATGGGCTTACTCAATGTATCTTCAAAAGAAAACACTGCATTCTTACAGTTATTATTTCGATACATTTGAAGTATGTCCATGGTATAAAAGTTATCACAATCTAGAATAATAGTGTTGTTTCTTAGCAAGTAACTTGGTATGTTTTGAAGACCATAAAGCACGGTTTCAGCAGCTCCTTTTGTTTGGTTTGGAAGCTGTATAAAAATAATATTATTTTTGCATTTTATTCTTTCTTCGAAACAATGTTCTTTGAGCAATTTATTATACACGATAATAACAGTATCTTCTTTGTTTAAATTGAGACAATCTATTACGTGTTGTATCATTAGCTTTCCCATTACATTGATGAGTGGCTTTGGGCTATAATAGCCGTCTTCTTTAAAGCGTTCGCCTGTGCCTCCTATGGGTATCAAGATGTTCATTATTATGTTGCATATATTAGAGCTTACTCTTTGAAACGCAAAAACTGATTTTTAATTTGTAAAAATTAAATGAGCAATCTTGACGAAAGTTTGGAAAATGTTACAGTAGATTTTAAAGTACTCTTTGAAGACAGCTTAAAAAAAATCTTTTCTGAAATCAGTAACGACTATAATATTGATTATGAAGAACTTTTAAATAAATATATAACAAAAAGTAAGAAAAATGTTGAAATAAAAAAGAAAAAGAAAAAAGTTAATGAAGTTGCTGACGCAAATAGGTGTATTGCAAACACTGCTAAGTACACGCGATGTACAAAGAGTAAGCATCCTGGTATACAGTTCTGTGGATTCCATAAAAATCAACAGAAATATGGTGTTGTAAAAACTGAAAAAGAAACACTTACAGTGGAAGATATTGAATACATAGTACACGATAACAAGCTGTTTATGAAAGAAAAATTGCAAGACTTGCACGGAGACCTTGGTAATGTAGATTTTTCAGAACTGACATTGGAATGCGATGGAGTTATGGAAGAGGATGGTTCGCTATGCATTTATTAAATGAATTTCTTTCGTTGTGCATTAAATATACTGTTATTTTATTTTCATTCTTTGTTCTTGACTTAAATGCATTTGGATGGCTTTTAAGCCAATTTATTACTTCCTTTGTTGGTGTTGTTTCATATATCAAGTAGGTGCTGTTTATCACGTCTTCTACGTAATATTTTATTTTAGTACACAAAATGGTAACAAAGTCTTGGTAAAGCGAATATTTTATGTTATTGTTGTATTCTTTCATAGCATCTGTTGGAGTTTTGTAAATAAACTCATGGTCTTCTTCCTGATGTTCGTACTTGTGTACATTACAATACTCAATGTAGCCGTTGACGTAGCACTTTTTCACATAGCCACAATCTTCTATTTTCAATTTGCTGTTTAAATAATACTCCTGTGGGTATTCTTTCATAGTATTGTTTTTTAGCTCTACTTTAAAGGTATTTATTAGCTTTTCTAACATTGTTTTGCAGTATTCAACAAATGAATAGTGTTCAAATATTTCTTTAATAATACTGGTATTTATGTCCAATGTTGTTTGCATTGAAATAGCGTTTATACTTATACAATGTTTCAAAAGGTCACTGTAGGAACTGTATTCCGAACCAAGTAAGCATTCTTTGTCAAAATAAACTAAAAAATCTTCTTCCATTTATAAAATATTTTTTATTTTTAGAAACTGATTTACTTTTAAAGAAAGTAAATGATTATTTTTAACAAAAATAACGAAAAATGTTCTGAAAGTGACTATGATTACTGCAGCTTTGACTATCCATTGGATGAGTTTCAGAAACACGCACTTAGCTCGATAAAAAAAGACAGAAATGTACTTGTTTGTGCTGCAACAGGAAATGGAAAAACGTCAGTTGCTGTTGGGGCCATTAAGTTATCTTTTATGGAAAACAAACGAGTGATTTACACAGCACCTATAAAGGCCTTGCTGAACCAAAAATACAGCGAGTTCCGTAAGATTTTCGATGATGTCGGCATTGAAACAGGGGATGTCAAAATCAACCCCACCGGTCAATGCGTGGTAATGACAACAGAAGTACTGCGTAACAAGCTTCTTTTAAACGACCCCGGTGTTTTGAAAGACGTCAAATGTGTCATTTTTGACGAAGTGCATTACATCAAGGACCCATCGCGTGGTAACGTTTGGGAAACGTGTATTTCAATGCTAAATGTGCAGCAAGTTATGCTTTCTGCTACCATAAGAGGACCTGAGCTATTTGCACAGTGGATACAAGAAGTACAACCTTCGCGTGACCTGCATCTTATCGAGGTAACTCAGCGAAAAGTTCCATTGGATTATTACTGGTATACTGATAATAGCTTAATACACATTATGGACAACGAAAAGAATTTTGACAATGAAGCTTATCTTAGTGTGTTAAAAACGCGGTTGGAAGAAAAGAACGACTTACGTAAGCTCAACGAAAATGTGATGTTGTTGAAACAAAAAGACCTTTTTCCAGCTACATTTTTCGTAATGTCCAAGAAAAACTGCGAACACTATGCGACCAAGGTTACTATTCCATTGATTGACACCGAGCAGTCAAGTAACGCTGTGAACGAGTTCAACTTTTTGTTGCAACGTGACCAAGAGCTCGAAAAACAGTCGTTGCAAGTCGATTTGCTAAGAAGACTTGTGGCTAAGGGTATTGGAATGCATCATGCAGGGTTGAACCCTCTGTTGAAAGAAATCATCGAAATTTTGTACGCTAAGGGCTATTTACGTGTACTATTCGCGACTGGTACATTTACTGTTGGTTTGAATATGCCTATACGTACTGTGGTGCTGACTGGACTTGACGTCTACTCAGAATTGCATCAGCGAATAGTGCCTTTTGGGTCAGATGAATTTATCCAAATGTGTGGAAGAGCTGGACGACGAGGACTTGATAAGCGTGGCTATGTAGTAGTGTGTCTTCTAAGAAATTCTGAGAAGCCCCTATTATACGAGCTAAAAAATATGATGACCAATCCACCTGATGCTGTGAGCTCAAAGATGCACATAGATACAAATATTGTTATTGATTTGTTAAAAAATGGTAAAAATTTGGAAGAAATAATAAACTTTTTTGCAAAATCTATGCACGGTAATGAAGTGCGAAGTGAAATCAATGCACTGGAAATGGTGTTGTCTGACGGCCCTCCAACTTTTGATATTTCTTGTGAAAATTTACATAAATATTTGGAACTTCGAGAAAAAGTTCAAAAACCATTACGACAAAACCAACTAAAAAAAATTAAAATGTCTATGGAAAAATTGTTAAATGAATATGGTATGGCTGAGGTTGTCAAAAAATATGAACTCTATTTGTTGGAAAAGAATGCATATGAAGGAGCAAAAAGCAGCTTGGAACATTTAAAAAGTTGTGATAAAGAGCTTGTAGTGTGCTGTTTAAAAGACCTGGAACAACGAGGGTACATACTTGAAGATGTTCTTACAGTCAAGGGAAACATTGCATCGTGTATCAATGGGTATGACAAAATAGTGCTTACCGAGCTTATTACAGGCTCTTATGTAAATGAATTGTCAGTGTGTGAACTCGGTATCTTGTTAGCATTTTTCATCAAATTTTCTGGCGATGTCGAGCTGTATGAAATCGAGCACATTGCGTATTTGTATGATTATTTGATGTCTATGGATGCGACTGTGTATATTTCGTTTGCACCTCTTGTGTACCAGTGGCTAAATGGCGTAAATTACGGTGCCATAGACGGTGTTGACTCTTATTCAGAGGGGAATTTCATTACGCAAATGAACCTGCTGGTACAGCTGGTTGACAACCTGATGAGTATATGTGAAGACTACGAGTTTCACGTATTAATGAAAAAATTAAGCGAACTTCGTGTGTTGTTGCGTCGGGACATAGTAATCACACAGTCGTTGCATTTGTAAAAATAAAATGTTTTTTAAAGTTATAATAATGGAAGTCTATTCTTATGACAAAGTGAGTGGTATTTATGTTGGTAATACGATAGCAGACGAAGACCCAAAAAGGCCTGGGAATTATTTGTTACCAGCCCAAACAACCTCTATGAAACCTCCCACGATAGACGAAGACAAACTTGCAAAATGGAATAACAATGCGTGGGTCTTGGTAGATAAGCCTCCTAGAGAGTTGACACCAGAAGAAAAAGACAGAAAGAAATACGTTGCTCCTAGTGCAATGGAATTACTTCGCAATGAACGTAATAAACGCTTAAATAATGTCGAATGGATGCTTTCTCGTGACATATCAACTCTTGGTACTGTTTCGGATAATTTGAAAATTTATATGCAGCAACTTCGTGACCTTCCTGAAAATAGCAATCCACGAGTGATAATAGTTGATGACCCATTTGTTGAACTTGATATGGAAAGCGTACAATGGCCTGTATTGAATATTTAATACTTTATACAAGCAAGCAATGCAATGTTACGAGGTCGTGTTTCTCCTCCAAAAACACTACCTTCATCTGCAGTTGCATTTGTATATCTACTACTAGAAAAATAAAAACTAGAAGCATTGCGATACTCGCCTCCTTCTTCCATAGCATATCTATTCGTTTCATAAAATGCATAATCCGCAGTACATTCTCCTCGTGTAACACTTAAATGTAATGCACCCCATATATTTGCAGTAGCATGAGTTTGAACGCTATTATTAAGCGTTCTATTTGAATAAGTTGAACCATTGTTTGTGCCAATGTATGTCGGGTACTTATCAACTCCTCTTCCATCATCCCAACAACGCAAAAATTCACCTCGTAAATCAGGCAAGTTAAACGTAGTAGAACCATCTCCTGTTCCATAGGTTGTTCCTATGGAGTCAAAAAGGTCTGCATAATCTGTCCTACTAATAGCTGCACCATTACACTTTAACCATCCTGTTGGTGCACTTGACCTTGCAAAGAATGCTACAGTGCCAACAATTGAGCTAATTTGGTTTGTTTTTACTTCACTTACGTTCATTTAAACGTAAGGTAGAAAAAAATGTATTGAACATTACTAACAAAACGTTTTTACTATATGGTCGTTATATTTGTAAAAATAAAATGTTTTTTAACACTATAATAATGCAAGTTTATTCTTACAATCAAGCTACAAAAGAATACATTGGCACGTGTACAGCATTTGAAAGTCCTCTCGAACCTGGAGTTTACCATATGCCTGCTTTCTCTACCAATGTAGCTCCTCCTACAAACAACGATGAACACAAGATGATAGTATGGAATGAAAATGCATGGATAATTCAAGATAGACCACCACGAGAAAAAACATTGGAAGAAATCCGACAAGAAGAGATTGATAACTTTGTTCCACCTACGCCTATGCAGCTTTTGCGAGCACAACGTGACAAGAAATTAAAAGCAATAGACTGGATGGTAACACGATATATTACAACAACAGGTACAATACCTGAAGAACTTAAAAATTATATGCAGCAATTACGAGATATTCCTGAACATACTAATCCAAGAATGATACAAGAAAGCGAGATGTTTTATGTACTTGATCCGGAAAGTGTAGTATGGCCAGAAATTCCCTTATTATAATTTTT
>MPMC02078941.1_pt1 | contig 15341 bp, 17 predicted proteins | sample 1617281 | NCBI WGS metagenome assembly MPMC02 (sample SAMN05944809, study PRJNA350692) | marine metagenome | biome: marine; feature: ODZ; material: water; isolation source: 100 m water sample filtered on 30 um supor filter | place: Pacific Ocean | collected 2012-04-09 | depth 100m m | reverse complement strand
GGTCTGGAGCATGTATGCCAATCGCCATGGGCGTATCAAGGCCCTGTTCTGGGGTGGGTGTCTATGGATCGCTGCTTGTGTTGTTTCGATGCTGCTCCACCCCCTCTCTGCTAATGCATCCCTCGCCAACCTCTGGCCCACAGCAGGCGCTGATGGTTTGAGATTGATGGCTTTGTTGGCGACCATTGGCACTGTGGGCTTTGGAGCCGCAACTGCTTATCTGATCCCTTGGTGTCTGCTGCCAGATGCAATCGATGCTGACCCTGACAAGCCAGCAGGCCTCTACACCGCCTGGATGGTGCTGGTTCAGAAAATCGGTATTGGTGTAAGCATCCAACTGCTCGGCATCCTGCTTTCACTGTCTGGCTATCGCTCAGTGGCAGAGGCAGGCGGAGCACTGAGCTACACGGTTCAACCAGAATCCGCTCTGATCACCATTCGCATGTGCATGGGATTCATTCCCGCCGTGCTTGTGGCGCTGGGTCTTGTGGTGATGCGAGGCTGGCCCGAAAGGAACTCTCACAACCAGGCAGCCACGTCATGACGTCTCCTCGCTGGCTGAAGCGACTGGGCAGCAGCCTCATGATTGGCGGCCAGGCAGTAGCCGCTACCGCCAGAGGTCGTGTCAACTCGATCGACCTTTTCGATCAGCTGATGGAAGCCGGCCCAGGGAGCTTCCTGATTGTGCTCATAACTGGTGTAGCCGCAGGAACAGTCTTCAACATTCAAGTTGCTGCTGAACTAAGTAGGCAAGGTGCTGGCTCCACCGTGGGAGGAATTCTCGCCATCGGCATGGCCAGAGAGATAGCCCCTCTTCTCACCGCCACGTTGCTCACCGGCAAAGTAGCCACGGCCTATGCGGCTCAGCTGGGGACCATGAAGGTGACCGAACAGATCGATGCCATCACCATGCTAAAAACCGATCCAGTTGAATATTTAGTGGTTCCAAGAGTGATAGCCATGGTGATCATGGCACCGGTGCAATGTCTTCTCTTCTTTATTGTCGCCCTCTGGAGCGGCCAGGTCAGCAGCACCAATCTCTACCAAATTCCGCCCGAGGTCTTCTGGAATTCTGTGCGGACCTGGCTAAGTCCAGATGATTTACCTTTCATGCTGATCAAAGCATTGGTATTCGGTCTTCAGATTGCTGTTCTGGCCTGTGGCTGGGGGCTTACAACTCGTGGTGGTCCTAAAGAAGTAGGCACCAGCACCACCGGAGCTGTTGTGATGACCCTTGTCACTGTCTCTCTGATGGATGTATTGCTCACTCAGACTCTTTTTGGCTGATGCCCTCTCGACAACTACAAGCCAAACAGATACCAACTAGAGCATGATCCTCACCCCTACCCCGCCATCACTTACCAACCCTGCTGATTAAAAGAGCGTTGCTAATGCCACCTCAATCTTTCATGTTTCAAATAATCCTTTTTGAACCTATATCGCACCAAAATCAATTGTGCCCCTGGGTCAACCCTCTCGAACGAGCTCACTAAGCGGGCCCACAATTCCCCTGAGAGCGACAACACAGCCGCCTGCCTGGTTCATGTCTGATACCGACCTACCTCTACATCAACAGCCTTCTGCGCAAAAGCCTTCTGTGGGAAAGCCTTCTGTTGAACAGCCCCCACCAGAAGGACCTTCTACAGAGCAGCCATCTACAGAACAGCCTTACCTGGAACAGCCCCCCAGCGAATCCTCCGACTTGCAAACCAATGAGCTGGCAGCTGGTCACGGAAACCCAGATCTTGATCCACTGCTGCGAGTGGCATTAACAGAGCTTCAGAGCCGTCGCCAACAACTCGAACAAGAAATAAAAGACCTATCCAACCGCAAATCTCAATTAGAAAAAGAGCTAAGTAATTCCTTTGCTGGCCAATCCGATTCTATTGCCAGGAAAGTAAAGGGCTTCCAGGACTATCTCGCAGGAGCCTTTCAGGATCTAGCTCAATCCGTAGAGCGACTCGAACTGGTTGTGCAGCCAGTGGTAGTAAAACCTTCACCTCTTGACCAAGCAAAACCAGCGCCTGAAAAGGAAGTTGAGGGAAATGCCCTAGCTGTTGCTGACACCTTCAAACCAGATGAAGAACTAATCCGTGAATGCCTCGACCAATTTCTTAGTCAGCCTGACTTCTACGCCGATCCATGGAAACTGCGACGCAGCCTCGACCCAAGCGACAAGGGACTCCTAGAAGACTGGTTTTTTAACCAGGGAGGACGAGGAGCCCAGCCAAGTCGGGGTGGCAGAGCACGCAATATTCTTGTTGCTGCAGCCCTAATTGCCATCGTGGGGGAGCTCTATGGAGACCGCTTCCAAAGCCTGGTATTAGCAAGTAAGCCAGAACGACTAGGAGAATGGCGACGGGGGCTTCAAGATGCACTGGGCCTCGGCCGAGAAGATTTCGGCCCAAGCAGCGGCATTGTTCTATTTGAACGCGGCGATGCACTTGTAGAACGCGCCGACCGACTTGAAGAGCGTGGTGAAGTCCCACTGATCCTGGTTGATGCCGCCGAACAAAGCGTGGAAATTCCTGTGCTTCAGTTTCCACTCTGGCTAGCATTTGCCGCAGGGCCGCAGGAACGCTTCGAAGACGAAGAGCTGATCTGATGATTTTCAACTCTCTACTTGGAGGTTTTATCTCCCTAGTCATCGGATACCTGCTTGGTTCTCTCCCTAGCGGATATCTTGCTGCTCGCTGGCTGGCAAACATCGACCTGCGTGAGAAAGGCTCAGGATCAACCGGGGCCACCAATGTTCTTCGTCAGGTAGGCAAAGGTCCGGCCCTAGCTGTTTTCCTTATCGATGTAGGCAAAGGCACAGCCGCCGTGCTGCTTGCCCATGCTCTTCAACTTGGAGATAGCTGGCAAGTTGCAGCCGGTCTTGCCGCCTTGGTTGGTCACATCTGGCCCGTATGGCTGGGATGGAAAGGTGGCAAGGCTGTAGCCACAGGCCTTGGCATGCTGATTGGACTTTCATGGCCTGTAGGACTGGCCTGCTTAGGCATCTTCCTCACCGTGCTGAGCTTCAGCAGGATTGTGTCTTTATCCAGCATCATCGCTGCACTCAGCTTGCCGTTGCTGATGATCTTGCACTTTCAAGGCAACTCACCCCCTGCTTATCTAGCTGTGGCATTTGTAGCGATGGCCATGGTTGTGTGGCGACACCGAAGCAATCTGCAGCGCTTACTGGCAGGCACCGAACCTAGGCTTGGTCAATCCCGCTGACGCTGTTCAAGCTCAAGACAACAGCGCGCAAACACCTCAGCAGGATCAAGCGCACGCGTAATCGGCCTACCAATTACCAAACGGGAAGCCCCTGCATTCAGCGCTTCTACAGGGCTCATAACCCGTACCTGATCATCTAATTCAGTGCCCTGGAGTCGAATCCCAGGGGTCACTAATTCGAACGGCTGCGGATGAAGTCGGCGCAAACCTCTGGCCTCCAAGGGAGAACATACGCACCCCCCTAAACCTGAGTTCGCTGCCAACTCAGCCAACCTCTCCACCCTTGCCTGAACAGGCTGCTTAATCTCAAGCTCATCTGCAAGACGCTGTGAATCCCAACTTGTGAGCACAGTGACTGCCAACAATATTGGCGCTGGTAGACCCACCGCATCAGCACCCTCGGATGCAGCGGTTTGAGCTTCCACAAGCGCCTGACTACCAGCACAAGCATGCACCGTAATCAACTCAGCACCAAGCTTTGCTGCACGACAACAAGACCCCGCCATCGTGGCCGGAATATCGTGGAACTTGAGATCAAGGAAAATCCTTAAACCCTGCTCCCGCAGCGCCACTACCACTTCAGGCCCCGCATTAACAAACAGTTCCAGGCCAACCTTTACCCATCGCAACCCAGGCAACTGAGAGGCCAAAGACAACGCCTCAGCACGATCCATGCCATCAAGGGCAACGATCAGCTGATCAGCTGGATTCGGCGGCAAAGTCATCTCAGCAGTGTTCGGTCTCAAGCTCAAGCCTTCAAACGGCGAAAGGTCTTCTTGCCCAGTTGCAGCACCTTGCCCGTCAACAGAGTTGCTTCAGTGAATTCCATATTGGGATCGGTGATCTTTTCACCATCCAGACGCACCGCACCACCCTTGATCTGACGCCTAGCCTCGCTACTGCTGACACAAAGGCCAATCGCACTGAGCAGATAAAAGGCCTTGGCCGGGAAATTCACAGCCGAAAGCAACGCTTCTGGCACATCTGCACCATCATCTTGAGAGCCAGCTACCAGGTTCGCAGCATCATTCTGGGCTGCTTCAGCCGCCGCTATGCCATGGCGACTAGCCGTCACTGCCAAAGCCATAGCCTTCTGGCGTTCACGAGGATTAGCAGCTGGCAGAGCATCGAGATCAATATCAGTAAGCAGCGTCAGGTAACTATTCACCAGAGCATCGGGAACCTTCTCCAATTTGGAATACATCGAGAGGGGATCTTCATTCAGCCCCACCGTGTTGCCAATGCTCTTGCTCATCTTCTGAACCCCATCAAGGCCAGCCAGGATTGGAAGTAACAGCCCAAACTGAGGGCGTTGGTCGAAATGACGCTGAAGATCACGCCCCATCGCAACGTTGAACTTCTGATCAGTTCCGCCAAGTTCAACATCTGCCTGCACCGCTACAGAGTCATAACCCTGCAAAAGGGGATAGAGAAACTCGTGCAGAGCTATCGAGGTACCCGAACCATAACGATTGCCAAAATCTTCCTTTGCGAGCATTTGTCCAACCGTGGCAGTGCCTAACAAACCAATCACCTGAGGCAGAGCCAGGTCTGCCAACCATTCACTGTTGCGACGCACCTCCAGACGCCCCGGGGTTGTGAAATCGAGCAGCGACCGTTCCGGTGCCTGACCCTTCCCCAACTGCGCCAGATAAGTATTCGCATTTACCTCCACCTGCTCAGGGGTGAGCTGCACTCTGGTGCTGCTCTTACCAGTGGGATCGCCGATACGTGCGGTGAAATCACCAATAATCAACACTGCCGTATGGCCCGCATCCTGAAAGGCTCTTAACTTGCGAAAAAGGATGCTGTGGCCTAGGTGGATATCACTGCCAGTGGGATCAATCCCAAGCTTGATGCGCAGGGGGCGGTTCTGCTTACGAACCTGATCCAAGCGAGTAGCCAGTTGCTGATCAGCATCCCCGGGGCTGCCTAAAGGGAAGAGGTCTACCATGCCACGCTCTAACCAAGCCGGCAAAGGAATTGGATTGTCCGGCATAGGTAGAGGATCTCTAGCTGTGCGGATCGTACGGGGAGCCGGTACTGACCTTCATCCAGACTCCTGCTCAAGCTGACTCTTCATCCGAGTCAGTGTCTGATTCATCTGCTCAAACATCTGTTCAGGAGTGACCCCAAACTGGCCCAACTGTGTGCGCAGCTGTTCCACCGTCATCTTGGCTTGAAAATCTTCGGAGAGTTCAAAACGCTTCATAAACACGCGGTAGCGCTCCATCAGCTCCTCCATGGTGTCGATGAACATCTTTTTCCCCTCCCGATCAAACTTTCCATATTCAGAACCGAGCTGCATCAACTGCTGATAGTCGGTGAACAGCCGCTTGGCCTCCTCCTGAACAATCTCGGATTCAAAGAAGGCCATTAATGCCCAGTGCTTGCTGGTTGGAATTGTGCAAAATTCTCGCTGTCAATAACAGTGCGGATCAACGTAATCTCCAAGGTGATGCTCTAACTAAACCTGTTACCTGGTTGCAACCAGTGGACATAACTCCCCAGATACCTTCTCTACAGCTCACAAGCCAGCAAAGCCATCCCCTTCTTCGTCGCAGTCGCACTGTTATTGCTACAGCCGATCGCGTCTTAATTACAAGCTGGGTGGGTTGGTTCGATTGCCTAGGTCCACTGGTTGGCGCAGCAACTGGCGAAAACGAGACGCTTAGTTGCCTAGAGAGCTCTGATGCCGATCTCCTGATCTGCACCGACCTCCTGGAAAGCGGTAATGGCCCGAGCCTGGTACGTAAAGCAAAACAGCTAAAGCCTGATCTCAAGGCCCTGATGCTGATTCAACGGCCACTTTTGCGCACCCTGCTGGATGCAATCGATGCCCATTGCGATGGACTCTGTGCCCATGAGCTTGTGGGTAGTGGCACCCTACTGGCCGCTCTCAGCGCAATCGAAAGCGATGGAACCTACTTGGACCGTGTGGTTGCAGGTGTATTACGCCACGGCCGTCTTGGCAATGGTCAACCCAATAGCCAAAACGACAACCTCAGCTTGCGAGAAGAAGATGTGCTGCGAGGTATCTGTAAAGGAATGAGCAACCAAGAGATCGCCGATGAGCTCTACCTCTCAATCGACACTGTAAAAAGCCACGTGCGCAACCTGCTGCAGAAATTGCCAGCTCGAGACCGCACCCATGCTGTGGTTGTAGCTTTTCGCGATGGACTGGTGGAGTTACCTCCACGAATGCCACGTTGGCAATGACACGAGCTTCCTTGGTCGTGGAACAGTTGATTGGCATCGTGCTCTTTGAGATGCAGCGCACAGGTCCAAAACTTCCGCCAGGGTGCTGAAGCAATGGAAACATCAAAAGGTCAGGGCCAACTATTTCCAAATCAAGTTTTATCAGCCGGTAGCTCTCCCCATGAGGGGCTAACTCTTAGCAGCGAGCTTTTACAAAGCTGGCAAAAACGCATTCATGACCATCAGGCAGGGCTATTCAAAGGCAAGCCCGAGATGGCTAGACAAAACTCGCTGTTTTGCAGCGAAGACGAAACTGTCAGCGACCAATTAAATCCCCTAAAGCTCACGCCCCTACCCCTGAGCTTCTGGCGCTGGCCAAGCAGCCCTCACCATGGGGCCGCCATATACCTGGTAATGGACCGCCCAGCAGACCTCGACACCCCCCTATTGCTCTACGTAGGCGAAACGATTGCTGCAGATCGTCGCTGGAAGGGTGAGCATGACTGCAAGGCCTATCTTTCAGCCTATGCAGAAGCCCTTGCTGGGGCGGGGCTAACAAGTCAACTCAGCATTCGCTTCTGGAGCGATGTCCCAGAAACCACCCGAGCACGCCGCCAGCTTGAACAAAAACTAATCCAGTACTGGCTTCCACCGTTTAACAAGGAGACAAGAGCACGCTGGAGCACCCCGTTCACAGCAGAGATCAACTGAACAGCGCAGCTAACATCGCGCCATCTCATCAACATCCCATGGAGATTTGCCTTTTTCCAGCAACATTGCAGAGCTGGACTGGGGACGTGCTCGTAGTTGGCATGTTTGAAGGAGATATGGAGGATCGTTTAAACGATCTTGAAAAACGCTGTGGAGGCTCTCTGGCGCAGAGGCTTGAACAAAAGATGTTCACAGCTAAATCTGGAGAGATCGCCAATTTTCAACTGCTTCAGAGCAACCCAAGCCAGCTGGTGATTGTGGGGCTCGGTGAAGCCCAAAAGCTGATGCTTGATGACCTGCGCAAGGCAGCCGCCCTGGGAGCCCGCGCAAGTATTGGCAGCAGTGGAACGCTGGGGATGATGCTCCCCTGGGAGCCCCTGGTTCCAGCCGCAGCAGCGATAGCCATAGCTGAAGCCGTTCGCCTTTCCCTTTACAAAGACGTCCGCTTTCGCAGTACTCCCGAGCCCCGTTCTACGCCAACAAAACTTGAGCTAATTGGCCTGCCCGACACAGCTGGCGCAGATCTTCAAACCGTTCACCCAATCTGTGCAGGAGTTGAGCTAGCGAGGGAACTAGTTGCAGCCCCACCAAACAGCCTCACACCAGCCAGCCTCGCCGAGACAGCCGCTCAACTAGCCCACGAACACGGCCTCCAGCTGAAAGTGCTGGAGCGAGCCGACTGCGCAGAGAAGGAGATGGGTGCTTACCTTGCGGTCTGCCAAGGCTCTGATCTTGACCCAAAGTTCATCCACCTCACCTATCACCCGCAAGGGCCTATTCAACGACGCCTAGCACTAGTAGGCAAAGGCCTAACCTTCGATTCCGGCGGTTATAACCTTAAGGTCGGCACAGCCCAAATCGAACTAATGAAGTTCGACATGGGCGGCAGTGCTGCTGTTCTTGGGGCCGCCCGAGCGATTGCCGAATTGCGCCCCAAGGGAGTGGAAGTACACATCATCGTGGCAGCCTGCGAAAACATGGTCAATGGATCCGCTGTTCATCCCGGAGACATCGTTCGAGCCTCGAACGGCACAACCATCGAGATCAACAACACCGATGCAGAAGGGCGACTAACCCTTGCAGATGCATTGGTGTACGCATGCGAACAAAAGCCAGATGCAATCTTGGATTTAGCGACCCTTACAGGAGCATGCGTTGTTGCACTTGGCGACGAAATAGCTGGTTTTTGGACGAGTGATGAACACCTGGCGCAAGGGCTAAGCACCGCCGCCGATGCAGCAGGCGAAGGTCTTTGGCGCATGCCCTTGCACAGCTCCTACCGAGACGGCCTGAAATCCCTTCACGCGGACCTCAAAAACACTGGTCCTCGACCTGGCGGATCGATCACCGCGGCCCTTTTCCTAAAAGAATTTATTAATGAATCCATCCCCTGGGCCCACATCGATATCGCTGGCACTGTCTGGTCAGAGAAGGGGCGAGGCCTCGATCCCTCAGGTGCTACGGGCTACGGCGTTCGAACTCTGGTGAACTGGATTTGCAGTCAATCTTGAACCAAAAGCATGGCCATCAAACGAAACAAGCATGAAGGCATGCACAAATCATGAGGCCACAGCGCTAACAGCTCGATCCCTTGCCTGAATCCGATCCGAAAAAGAAAGGGTCTTGGGGCATTCCAACGCATGAATCTGCCAACGCGCCCGTTCAGAAAAAGACGACAAAACCCTATCTAGATCATCAGAAGCCTGCTTTGGAGAGAGATAAGGACCAACGTAACGAGTTACAAGTCCATCCTTAACGGTTAGCAGATACATACATCCCCCTTCTCAAATCTCAAGCAGATGTTAATCAGCTTTTACTAGCCAGGGGATGGGTGGAAACCCGCATCTGCACTGCGAGGTCGCCAGCTGACAAGCAAATGCTGATTTTATTTTTTCCTTATATTTGAGCGATCAGGTTGCTCCCATGGTTGGCCTGTTCTTGCCCTCTCGCCCCATAGCTGATCTAGTCGACGATCGCGGCCACAAGTAAACCGATAGAAGCTGTATTTGAGACCATTGAGCTCAGCGTAATTTTGGTGGTAATCCTCCGCTAACCAGAACTCGCTTAAAGGCTTTATCTGAACTCTCAGCTTGCGGTTGGGCTGGGCCAGCTCCAAAGCCGCAGCATTAGCACTCTCACGTGCCTCGCTGTTCTGCTGAGCATCTCGGGTGAAAATCACAGCTCGATAAGAGTCGCCCTGATCACAAAACTGACCGTCAGCATCGAGAGGATCAACATTGCGCCAGTAGCTGCGTAGTAGCTCGGCATAGCTGATTTGAGCAGAATCGAATCGAACCCTTACAGCCTCTTGATGCCCTGTGGTCTCAGAGCTCACCTGGCGGTAAGTAGGGTGAGGCAAATCACCTCCTGTGTAACCACTCTCAACGGAAACCACACCGGCCAATCCCTCAAGATCATGCTCAAGGCACCAAAAACAGCCCCCAGCGAAAACGGCTTCCTCTACCGAAGCCAGGACTTGAAGCGGCAAACCAAGCAAAGCAACACAGACAAAGATGGCAATCCAACATCTCCTCACAACTCGAAACGGTGGTTTTGGTTTCATCTCTTGGTTAGATCAAAAATCTCCTTAGCCGCCCTATCTGTAACACCTGGGACACCAAGAGTCTGACGCAAGCGCTGATAGCCCTCAAGCATCACAGCGCGCTGCGCTGGGTTCTCCAGCAAAGGGATCGCTGACTGCACGAGTGCTTCTGCAGTCAGCTCAGCCTGCAGTAATTCCGGCACGAGCCGTTCCTTCAGCAACAGGTTCACCGGCGAGATGTGATCCACCCGAAAGCGCAAAAAGTGACGGGCCACAAATGCTGTGATCCGACTCACCTTGTAGCCCACTACCTGCGGAACTCCACGCAGGGCCAGCTCCATATTGACTGTGCCTGATTTCCCGAGGGCAAGATCAGCCGCTGCATAAAGCATTGGTTTGAGCTGATCTGCCTGCTGAGTTGAAAGCACTCGCCCTCGAACCGCCGCCTTATTAAGCGCCTTCCTCAAAGGCTTTTCCAAGCCTGTCAGCCCTGCAGGAACAACCACCTCAAGGGATGGATCCATCCTCTGAAGCAAAGCTGCTGCCTTGGCAAGAGAGGGCATCAAGTAACGCAGTTCCTGACGCCGAGAAGCCGGCAACAGTAACAACAACCTTTGACCAGGCCGCAATCCAAGCCGCTCACGCGCCTGCTTGCGATCAGGCAGCACGCCCACCGTATCGAGTAACGGGTGACCGACCCAAGTCACCTTGGCGCCCCGCTGAGAATAGAACTCGGCTTCAACCGGAAAAATCGCCAAAATCCTGTCGGTGAAACTCAGCAGCTGGGTGGTGCCGCTATCTCCAAAACGCCAAGCCCATTCCTGAGGAGCGATGTAGTAAATGATCGGCACCCTGGGGAACCAACGCCGCATCTTGTGACCCAAGCGAACGTTGGCCCCCATGTAATCGATCAGCACTACGGCATCGGGTGGTCGTTGTCGAAGCAAATGATCCACACGAGACTGAAGTCTCAGAGTGGGCAAAACCAGTGGCAAGGCCTCCCAAAGGCCAATGGCACCCAAATGGGCAGTATTAGCAAGCAGCTCTGCCCCAGCTGACTGCATGCGCGGACCGCCGAGAGCCATCAACTCAAGCGGCAAAGAACGCCGTTCTGCCTCCCTGCGCAGGGCTTGAATTAAAAGGCTCCCCTGCAAATCACCAGAAACCTCGCCTGTGCTGATCAGCAAGCGAACCATCAGCGGGTTGAATTAAGGGCAGACATTGGACCGCGACGACCCTTCTGAATTGAGGCCTCGAGAAAGGCACAAAGATGTTCAGCCGCTGGCATCAACTGCTCTTCTCGAGCAAGTCTCAAAGCCTCGACGATGACATGGTCAGAGCGAAAGAGCAGGTTCCAAATCTCCTGAAGCTGTCCGAGCTCTCCTGCTTGTTGTGTATTAAGACCACTACGCCTTAGACCAACGCGATTGAGGCCCCGCACCCTGCCTGGTTGCCCTTCCACTAAGCAGTAGGGGGGCACATCTCGATCAACCCTTGTCATGCCTCCCACCATGGCAAGGCGTCCAATGTGAACAAATTGATGAATACCCAAACAGCCGCCAATCACAGCCCGGTCTTCAATCACAACATGACCAGCCACCTGTATTCCATTCGACATCACAATCCCATTGCCTAGCTCACAGTTGTGACCTAGATGGCAATAGGCCATTAACAAATTTTCATTGCCGATCCTGGTCTGTTCACCTTCCTCAGTAGCCCGGTTGATGGTGACGTATTCCCTGATCGTGTTGTCATCACCAATCACCACCTCAGTCGGTGCACCTCGATACTTGAGATCCTGTGGCTCAAGACCAAGACAAGCCCCTGGGAAAACTCGATTATTTGAACCAAGGGTCAAACGACCATCAAGCACCACATGAGGACCAATCCAGGACTGTGCCCCAATCTTTACGTCAGGTCCAATAATCGCCCCTGGGCCAACAATTACACCGGAATCAAGCTCGGCACGTGGATCAACCACAGCAGAAGGATGGAGCTGAACTTTTCCTTCGGCATTCATCACTGAGAGATTGCGAGGCTCGCTCATGGTCCTCAGTCCACCAAGGAGAACATCAATTCACCAGAGCAGACCAGCTGACCGTCCACCATGGCTTCTCCCTTGACCTTGCCAAAGCGCTGCCGCTTCAAGCTGAGCAACTCACAGCTAATCGTGAGCTGATCGCCTGGCACCACAGGACGACGGAAACGAACTGCGTCGATACCTGCAAAAACAAATAACCCCTTAGGTAGATCTGGCATTTGGGTAACAATCAAGCCACCCACCTGAGCCATAGCCTCAACAATCAAGACCCCAGGCATCAGTGGCCGACCAGGGAAATGGCCCTGAAACTGTGGTTCATTAAGGGTCACGTTCTTGATGGCAACAGCTCGCTTGCCAGGTTCATGGGCCACCACCCGATCAACCAAGGCAAACGGATAACGATGAGGCAGCAGCCCCATAATCTGCTCACTTGTCAGGACAGCAGCATTAGCAGAGGAATCGGTCAAGAGACAGTTACAGGACAGACATCAAGGAGAGCTTTAGCTAGATCGATATGGAGTCCATGGGAGCCCCTATATACGAGAACTTGAGCCTGAGGGAATCCCACAAGTGCAAGATCTCCGATCAAGTCCAAAAGCTTATGGCGCACTGGCTCATCAGCAAAACGAAGTGGGGGGTTCAACCAGTGATCTCCATCGCAAACCAAAGCATTATCGAGGCCACCACCTTGGATCAAGCCCGCTGCCCGCAGCTGATCTACCTGATCGCGAAAACCAAAAGTCCTTGCCGGAGCAATCTGCTCAACAAATCGCGCAGGCGTTAGCTCAATCGCCAACATCTGATCACCAATAGCCGCTTGGGGAAAATCGATCACGCAAACAAGATTGAAGCCCTCGGCAGGCGTAGCTGTGATCACACTGCTACCGCGATGGCACACCACGGGATGCTTGATCTCCGGAGGCTGTAACCGAGAGGTTGCCGCATGAGTCAGACCAACCTCTGCTATCGCCTCCACCCATCCCAGGGCAGAACCATCAAGCAGAGGCACTTCCTCACCAGAAACCTGAATCTCGACATGGGTCAAACCACAACCCGCTAGGGCCGCAAGCAAATGTTCGACCGTGCCTAAACGCCGGTCACCGAGCATCAAGGTGGTGCAGAGTGGACTCTCTTGAGCCTGATGTGGCGTCAAAGTGACTGAAGGGTCGCTGTTATTCAGCCAGGAGACATGAAAGCCAGCCCGAGACGAAGGCTTTAAGCACACTTCAGCAATCTCTCCACCATGAAGGCCAATCCCTCGTCGTGAGACAGGTCCCCCTAGGGTCCAAACTCCGTCATAGCTATCAGGCCAAAGAGCCACTAGAACTTCCAGCCAACTCCGAGATTGAAACGCCACTCATCAGTGAAATCTTGGGTGGCCACCTCAAGACGTAGGGGACCCACTGGGGTGGTGACAATCAAACCTGAACCAACAGAAAAGCCAGAACCTGGCTTGTCGAGAATATCGCCCGGCTTACCAGGCACATTGCCTTGACTGCCTAAATCCGTACCGCCGTCAACAAAGAGCTCACCGGCAATAATGTTCCAGATCGGAAAACGATATTCAATCGTGGCTTCAGTAAAACTTCTCCCTACAGCAAGGTCGCAATCATTCCACCCCCTTACGGAGTTAGATCCACCGAGGCAAAAGGCCTCATAAGGTGGCAATTGGCCAACGATTGTTCCTGCTTTAACCTGAAAAGCAATAGACTGTGGGCAGTTAGCCTTTTCACCAGACTTAGGACGACAGCCCTTGGCAATCTTCAGCCAATTAACTGGAATAAAATGTGTATAACTGGTTCGAATTCTATTAAAGGTAGGTGAATGCTCGCCAACAGATACAAATTGCTCAGTGCCAAAACTAAAGAAATTGCCAGATGTTGGATTACGAGGATCGTTGAGATTGTTATAGGTAGCTGCCACCCTTACGCCAAGAAGATTATTTTCATCTGCGCAGTCAAAAGCGATGCAAATAACATCATCATCAGAGGCGCCCTTTTCCTTAACATCTGCCGCCCCATAAGGGCGACTATCACCAGCAAAGTTAATCGGCCTAATGCTCTGAACGTTCAATCCAGCCAATAGATTCCAAGCCGCCTTTTTATAAGGGTCGCCACCATTTAAAGGTCTTGCAAAGATTATACTGCCGCCAACTCTCTGCAGTGCAACCGAATTGCCCTCATAATCAAACCAACTGGTATTTGGATCTTCCTTCTCTGCTTCTGAAACAGAATCAAACTTTCGCCCAGCAGGATTATGCTTGTCGTCTATTCTATAAGCGTAGCTAGAACCCCCATCGTAGTAGTCTTCAACAGTTCTTATATTCCCAGATTCTTGACTCTGGAAAATCTGAGGGACCTCTCGACTAAGGAATACAGAAGCACGCATAGAGGTGCGGTGAGCATCACCCTTAATCCAAGGATCGCTAAAGGTAATACTTCCTAATCCTCCATACTGTCCGTAAGTGATATTCAGTGCCATATTCCAAGCGCGACCAAGAAGATTGCTGTCCTGAAGTTGCACCTGACCAAAAACACCCTGACTCTGGCTATAGCCCAGGCCACCAGATAAAGAACCGGTTGATTGCTCAACTACACCGAGAATTATGGTGACGTTGCCGGGCTCACCAGCCACAGGCTTAAGAGTCACCTTCACATCGCTAAATAGAGATGTGCTGTAAAGACGTTTGATATCAGCCTCAAGTTGATTTCGATTAAACACTTCGCCAGGTTTAATTGAAATCTCACGGGTAATAACCCAGGGCTTGGTCTTGCCACTGATCGGCTCACCTTTCTCATTAGTTGCATCACCTTCCTTATTCAAAAACCGCACTTCCACCCCTGCCACAGTTCCCTGCACCACCTTGAGCTGTACAACTCCCTCTGGAGTAATCCGTGTAGGCCCAGTAACCCGTGCCAGGGAATACCCTTCTTTTGCATACCACTGTTGAAGCTGCTTAATGCGAGCCTTAAGTTCGTTGAGATTCAGAGTCCTGTCGTAGTCAGGGCTAAACGTTTGCTCAACTATGGATTCGGGAAGCTCCGCATCCGGTGGATCCAGTTCAACCTTGGTGAGCAATGGATTCGGCTGTACTTGCACCACGATTTGAACCCCCAGGGGTCCATCAACTGGCTCAATGCGCACATCTGAAAACCAGCCCGTGGCGTAAATAGCATCGAGATCACGTTTGAGCTCATCTCGAGTAACTCGGCTACCAGGACGCACAACCATGGCGTCGTAAGCAGCCAGTTCAACTCTCTCTTTCTCTGGATGGCCTGCGATGCCTTCAATGATCACTTCAGTGATCAAGACGCGAGGCTCCTGTTCTGACGTCACATCATCTTTGACCAGCGCCTCCTCAACAGGAGGCTGAGTTTTCTGCTCAGAAGTCTGAGCAGAAACAGGCGCGGCCAGAAGTGGCATGGCCAGAACCAAGCCAAATGCACCTCGCCGCAATGCCTCCGAGGGTCCGCTAGGAAAAAAGCTGGCCATGGGTAAGAAAAATCCGGCGACCATGCCGCCTAATATGCGCTGACATTACTTGCAGTTGTAAGGAATAGCGCAAACCCCTTGGACCCGTTTGAGGATCTCCCCGTAGGCTTCAATTACTCCACCAAGATCCTGGCG
>MPMC02044035.1_pt1 | contig 15343 bp, 9 predicted proteins | sample 1617281 | NCBI WGS metagenome assembly MPMC02 (sample SAMN05944809, study PRJNA350692) | marine metagenome | biome: marine; feature: ODZ; material: water; isolation source: 100 m water sample filtered on 30 um supor filter | place: Pacific Ocean | collected 2012-04-09 | depth 100m m | reverse complement strand
GAGTGAGTTAGAAGTTCCATGGACATACTAGCAACTTCTGCAAATTCAATCGGGGCATTTCGCTCATGAATTAGATCGAGATGACCGCTGTAGAACGAGTGAAATGCATGTCCAGCCTCATGAATCATTGTCTCTACATTTCCTTGTGTTCCTGCGGCATTCATGAAGATAAATGGCATCCTACTCTTCTGTAGATAATATTGGTAACCTCCTGGAGCTTTCCCAGGCCGACTATCTAAGTCTAGGCAATCATTCGCATCTAATTTATCAAAGAGAGTACCTAATTCATCCGACATAAGGTGGAATATTCTTGAGCACCCATCGACTAAATTTTGTACATTATTGAATGGTTTGAGAGGTTGTCTTCCTTTCGGGTCAACACCCATATCCCATGGCCGTAGATTATCGAGATTGAGTGCTTCCATGCGTTCCGCATCAGTTTTGTGACGTAGTGGCTGACATACTGATTCAATCGAGTTATGAAATTCTAGACAATCTTCAATTGTGTAATCAAATCGATGCATTGCAGAGAACATAAATTGTTGGAATCCATCAAACCCTGCATTGGTAGCTATTTGATGTCTAATTTGAATCATTTCGTCAAAGATTTCCGATAATTTTTCAGAATCTTGAAATCTTCTTTCTGTAACAGCACGCCAAGCAGCCTCTCTAATAGATCGGTCTGTATTTTCAAGATATATTGCCATCTGAGGAATAGTCTTTTTTTCTCCATCAAATTCAATAATTTGAGCCCCGCAAATTTCATCATATTTTGTATCAAGTTTTGTGACTCTTGTTTGAAGAGGAATATTTTCTTCACGGAAAATTTCAATGTCAGTTTTGAGCCCTTTGATTAGAATATCATAACGCTCTGGTAATTCATCAACAGATGGGTGTTGAACTATTCTTTTGTTTAGAATATCACTATATTCAGACAACTTTGGTTGCACATTCTCAACAAAGCCCATCCATGCTTTCTGAATTTTCTCATCATCAGTGTGGCAAGTCATATTGATGTAAAGTCGGGCTCTAGTTTCTGAGATAATTTCTGAAAGAGCAGAACGGTCATGAATGAATGTCTCTAAACAATTAGAACAAGAAAGTACCCTATCCTTTAGATCATTCATATAGGGTTCAATCTGAATCCAAGAACTGCCATCTAAGTCATCTGGTACGAACCCCATAAAATCCTCTCCTACAGTTATTGGCAGTACCCTATGTCTATCAGTTTGACCCTAGAAGGGTCAACCATTCATATCAGCCATTGCTGCATGATTAAGAAAGGTATTTTCCATGTATTCGGAGGGGATACGTTCGCCTTCGTTTAATGATCCAATTCTAACCAATCCTTCGTTACTAGGCATTGGGCGTTTCACAACCAATGAAGCCTCCAAATGTAGTTGTAATCTTTCGGCTTGTTTGGTATTTTCATTGAAAATATCTCTTGGAATTTCAATATTAGCAAAACCTGTTCCAATTTCAAGTTCGGGAATATGGATAATCCAAGCCTGTTCATCCCCTTTTGTCAATCCTGCGCGTTCAAATGCCGTTCGTATTTGATGAGTTCCCGACAAAATACGCAAGAATTCAGCGTCAGGAGTTCTGGCAGTCATTTTTCCTGAAACTTCCCTCCGTCTCAGTGCATGCCAGACTGTCCACAAGTGAACTTCACTCGCAGCAACATCAAAAGCCATCAGAAACCATCGTTCGTTCGGTCTCCATTCATTGAATTGGTTGACTTTTTCCATTGGGTCGTCTATTGGGTCTTGAAACTTGATACCCCAAGCGGGGAACCATGGTACCCGATGTGATTTCTCCACGTTCGGCGATGGCTTCTGACTGATGAATTATGTCATTCATTATCTTCTTCGAGATACCCTACTTGCTTCTGCCACAATATTACTCACAAGTTTCGGACTCCAACCTCGAAGGTCGGCTAACTTTGAGCTATCTTTTTCAGTTAGAGAAGCAACATCTAGAGCGGTTTCAACACCTAATAGTTTCATCATCTCTCTTGCTCTTGTTCTGCCTACACCACGAATAGTCACTAATCCAAGTAGTTCTGTCTTACATCCGTATCTTACTCGACGATGTAGTTCACTAACAGCATCAACCAAATCTCGATGACCTTCGGGGTCAATATTACGCAGTTCTTCATCTTCGGAGAGAATTTCACGCATTGCGAACAATAGCCATTCAGCGAGATCGACTCTACTTCGTAAGTCACCAGGTTGTACATTCCAGCGATTCTCAAGATCTTCCATCTTTGTTTCTTCAATCCATTCTTGAAGCACTAATACTCCTTTCATCCTCCTTTCCTGATCCGAATCAACAGGTTCAGCGAGGAATTCTCTTTCGTGATTGTGAATTGCAGAATTAATTAGGTCCCATTCTTCTTTACGTGGCCATAATGCTATGAAATCAGGCGTACAGGCTGCTAAGTGAAGAAGACCTAGAGGAGAAATCTGATGAATATCATCAACACCTCTCATTACATCCATGGCAACTTTCAACCCATCGTGGATTATTCTACCAGAGATTGGATTGAGATACAGTCGTGCAACCCGTTGTCCAAGTGCAGTAGCCTCATAGGTCATCGCGGCCGAATCTGGTAGAATTTCCTCGCGTTCAGTTTGTAGACTCGCCTTTCGGAATCCGAAGATAGCGGGTCCTTTTCGAGGAGTGAGAGATGTTGAGGCGACTACTTTTTTTTCAGTAATCTCAAGCCCCGGAATTGAACTACTAGTTTTTGCCCAAGTAGGCATTTCATCTTGCCAATTCTCATCTTCCCGTGACGTTTCGTCTTGTCTATTCTTGATTCGTTCCAGAACCTCCTTAGATTCTCCATTTTTAGTTATCATTTCATTTAGTGTCAACCAGTTGACGACATCATCAATTCTAGATTCTAGCATATCACTTTCAATTTGAGTGGCGAGAAATGTTTCACCAAAGAACCTACTCAATGCATCCCTATCTCTAATTCCACTTGTAGCAATTATTGACAATAGATGAGTAAGAAGAGCGGGGTCCTCTTCCGGTCTCAAAGCAGAAGGATTAGCAAGTTTGGAAGTAACTTCCTCAGCATCACTCAAAAGATATCTATCTACGAGATTAAGTTCCTCATCGTCATCTTTTGCAACAATCCAAGCATCGCCAGCATTGTCATACTTCGGTCGTCCAGCCCTTCCCAACATTTGCCGAATTTCCATAACAGGTACGGGCATTGATCCCCCTGCTACACTACTCCACCTTCGGTAATCTCTGACTATCACTCTTCTAGCAGGTAAGTTGACACCTTGGGCGAGAGTTGGGGTAGCAACGATTGCTAGTAGTGCGCCCTTTCTGAATGAATCTTCGATAGTTTTGCGTTGTGTATGACTCAAACCTGCGTGATGAAATGCAATACCTCCTCTAATTGCATTGGAAAGCGCCCTTCCCATTACAGATGTGTCTTCGCTTCGAGTCATTTTCTCGGCAATTGAATTCCATTCTTCTGCCATTTTTTCATTATATCGTGAAGAGTTTTGTTTGACTTCTTTGACAACATATTTAGCTAATTCTCGAGCTTCTTTTTGTGCCGATGCACGGGAGTTAACAAAGATTAGAATCTGTCCTGCTGAATCTACAGTGTCATCAAGAACCGCTTGAAATTTACGAGTTTTCTTACCTTCTATGGTTCTAGGTTCTGGCCACTCACCACCCCCTGGTCCATCGATTCGGTGAACCTTGACATCTAATCCAGTTAGCGTTCCCGAGTGAAGCCGAATTGGTCTCCAGTCGGATTCTATCAGTTTAGCATCCAACCATTCAGCCATTTGAGTACCATTGCCAACAGTTGCAGATAGAGCAATAATCTGAGCTTCAGGCCTTGAATGTCTGATTCTAGATAGTAGAACCTCAAGAGTAGGCCCTCTGCCTATATCATGCAATAGATGGAATTCATCTGAAACAACAACTCCAATTTTTTCCATCAAATTACTTCTTGTTCTCAATAGGGAATCTAATTTCTCACTAGTGCAAACTAAGATGTCTGCCTCCTCAATACTTTCAGTTTCTCCCCCTCTGTCACCTATGGCAATTCCAACAGTTAGTCCAACTAATTCGGCTAATTCACGTAACTCCTCTACTTTTTCCGAGGCTAGAGCCTTCAGTGGTACAATGTACAAGCCTCGACATCCCTCTAAGTCTGTAAGTAACCTCTGAATAATAGTCAAATGGGCAACTAGCGATTTCCCACTGGCTGTAGGAATTGTTAGCATCAAATTCCTTCCAGATAGAGAATATGGAAGTGCCTCTTGTTGAGGGGGAAAAAGCTCCTCTATACCCCATTCAGATCTTAGAAATTCAATCAACCGCTGGTCTAATTTGATGTCTGCAAGAGACACCGGAGCAAGGTCTTCACCAGCGGCCACGAATAAACTCAGAATCCGCTGTTCTAAAGGATGTCTAAGGCTAAATGAGTAAACTGAAACTGATTAGGTTAGAGCGTTCGAATTCAATTCCATCGGTGAAATGCAGGATGTCCTTCTGTAACTGCAACAAAAAGTCCCTCTCCAGTAGCACAAATCTTGTCTTCAGCCATCAATGTCATCTTGACAGAGGCTCTGTCTTCCTTGAGTTCAGTTACTTCGCCGATAACAACGAGTTCTTGACCAAATGGAGTAGGTCGCCGAAGTTTGATACTGTAAGTAGCGGTAACAGTACAAGGTGGTTGTGAATCACCAGAGGCGTCCATCAAGGCGATTGCAGCAGTCCAATTTCCATGACAGTCCATTAGTGCTCCAATTATTCCTCCATTGATCATTCCCGGAAATGCTTGATGTTCTAGAGAGGGTGTAAATCGCATTTCTAGTCCTTTTTCAGACCTTAGTGAACGAATCCTCAATCCATCGTGATTAGCAGGTCCACAACCGAAGCAAATACTGTTTGGTGCATATTTTTCTTGCACAGAAGGTGGTCCATCAGTACACATCATTTGCTCCACGCGAGTAGCCGCATTCAACAATTTCTACAGGTATTCAATGCCTAACACTCATATTTCGCCTACTCCCCACAAGGTCATTGGCTGCTTCTTCTGACGACCCTAGCCCTGCTGATGGAGAGGGTGAAAAGATTCCTGTATCTAGGGTGAAACGGCGTAGGCATCGTCCTCTTAAGGTAGCCAATCAAATCCCTCAACGCCGCCGCAAGGAGATTGAAAAGGCTCTAGGTGAGTCCGGTTCAACCCCAAAGGAATGGTCTAGGTCAAGTGATTGGAAATCTCATAGAATAGGTCGTAAACGTGTGAAACCAGGGACAATTCGCCAAGTTGAATTTGATTTAATGGATATAGAGATAGGTGAATCCTGGCCGATACCAATAACTGTAGTTCACGGAACTCGTCCAGGTCCGATTGTCACAATCATAGGCGCAGTACACGGGAACGAACTTATTGGCCCCCTTGCTCTTACATATTTACAATCTCCAAATATCATGGGTGAGGGTATGGCAATAGATCCTTCTTCAGTCGCAGGGACAATCCGTATTATCCCCATCGTCAACATGCCCGGTTATCGACGCTCGACACGCTATATGAGTGATGGAAGAGATTTGAATCGTTTTTTCCCCGGCAAAGAAAATAGCAATACTACTTCGAGAGTTGCACATAGACTTTGGAAAGAATTGTTTTCTACAAGCGACCATATCATCGATTTGCATACTGCGGCGCTCGGTCGAACAAATATGCCGCAGATAAGAGCAAATCTTGCAAATCGGCTAAGTAATCGTTCTGCGCGAGCATTTGGCATTGAGTTAATTCTAGATAACGAAGGGCCAAAGGGATCTTTGCGTCGTATTGCTGATGAATCGGGAATAAGTTGCATAACTTACGAAGGAGGTGGTTCTGACGAATCTAATCCTGAATCGATACAAGTTGCATTATATGGGATACTCAATGTGTTAAGGAGTCTAAAGATGATCCCCGGATATCCAAGTAGACCTCGATTCCGACTTCTTGCTTCAGGTTCAGTATGGATTCGTTCCGACTATGGAGGCTTACTTGATGTGCTAGCACCAGCGGGTTCTTTTGTTGAGGAAGGAGAAGTTGTAGCTACTGTTTCAGACCCAGAGCATCCAGGTCAAATGATGGATATCAAATCACCCACCCAAGGTCTGATGATTTGTTCTGCCACACATCCATTCGTCACAACGGGAACTCCTATTGGCCATATTATTCAAATTACTAAGGCTGTGAAAACAGTACAACGTCGTCTTGACGAAGAGGGTCTTCTAGTATTATCCGGTACTGATGGCGAACCACCTTGGAGAGAAGATGAGGATATCGAAGACATATCCGTTGAGGGGGTTTGGGAAGGTGGTTCTCCCGATGCTGAATGGGGAGATAACTTGAGAGCAGCAGCCGAAGAAGAAGCTGATGAAGCGTGATTATTCTTCTTCATCTAGCGATTTAGATACTGCTGTTGCTGTGACTAGAAGCGGAGGGTCATCAGATGATTTTGTTACTGCCGAAGCAGTGACCAAAATCGGTTCATCCTCTTCGTTCTGGTAAAGTGATAGATAACCAAGATCCGGGGCTGAAGGTAGTTCAACGGAACGATGTTCTGGTGTATCTCCCTTAGGCCTCAGATTGATCTTAAATTCTCTGTAGGCATCAGCAATTCTCTTATTTTGATTAATTCTAAACGCTCCAAATGCAACACCTCCAACAATTGTAATAATAAGAATCAATATGATTATGATGCCAACGGCTGAACCAAAGAATGAGATTAGTGATTCAGTAAAAGTAGGTGGTTCAACGTAGACCTCGACACCGATTATCCATTGTAGTTTAGTTTCAACTCCTGAATCAATAATAGTTGCATTCAGATATCTCATTCCATCGCCTTGTTCGCAGAGAATTTTTTCTAATTCCAAATCTCTAGACTCACAATCGATAATTTCAAGCCACAACCTCTGTCCATCATTTGTCACATAATCTGAGAGATTTACACCTTCCATTTCCCAAATAATATCTTTACTAATCTCAAGAGGAATACCATTCAAATTTACGGCAAATGAACGATTGACTGCATCCCAGTGGCTTAATCCAGATCTAGCTGGATTTGAACCTATGATTAGTTCTCTATTAATCGCATTTTCATCGTCAATAATATCATTACAATCATCATCCCACCCGTTCCAGATTTCATCAGCATCTGGATTGATTGTTTCTACAAGATCTTGACAATCCTCAAAAGCATAGAAACCATCCTCATCTCTATCAAAATCATAAGTCAGAGGGTCCGATTTTGTAGTCATTATTTCGTGTCCATCACCAAGACCATCTCCATCTGAATCAAATAGATTCGGATCCGTGGCAATATTGTGATACTCATCATAATCGTAGAGTCCATCCGAATCGGAGTCTAAATCGTAATAATCCTCATCGATAATATCGTCACAATCGTTGTCTTTACCATCTAGTGCTTCTGGTTGATACGGAGCACGTTCACTATCATCGTCTTGACAATCTTGGAACCAATACCAACCATCTGAATCGTCATCAGGGTCTGCCCAAAGTGGATTAGACCCATGTACATTCACTTCATTTCCATCAGGTAAGCCATCATCATCCGTATCACCATCATATGGGTCTGTGCTGGTGTTGTGGAATTCATCGTAATCATCGAGTCCATCGAAATCAGTGTCGAGGTCCCAAAATCCTTGATCTATTACCAAATCACAATCATTATCACTCCCATCTAGCAATTCTGGTAGAGCAGGGTTTCGATATGGATCATCATCATCACAATCTAGGAACCACTGATATCCATCATTGTCATTATCTACATCGTAACTTAGTGGATCTGAACCATGTGTTAGTATTTCTTCACCATCAGTCAATCCATCATCGTCTGTATCTTCATCAAGATATTCAGTACCATAGATATGGTATTCGGGCCAGTCCTTGAGTCCATCATTATCACGATCTGTGAAGTTGTAACCTTCATCGATATAGTCGTCACAATTGTTGTCAATTCCATCTAAACTTTCGTACGCTCCAGGATTTACGTTTGGATTGTTATCGTTACAATCTTGGAAATGATAGAACAAGTCACTATCTGCATCAGGGTCATAGACTAGAGGGTCAGTTCCCCAATATGTCACTTCAATACTGTCTGATAATCCATCGTCATCTGAGTCCGAGTCTAGAGGATCAGTACCGATGAGATTAATTTCTTGTTCATCGGTTAATCCATCAACATCTGAGTCTGCAGAAAGTGGGTTAGTGCCGTAAGTTATTACTTCATCATAATCTGATAAACCGTCGTCATCCGAGTCATAATCGTAAGGATTAGTGCCCCAGACAAGAGTCTCATTTTCATCAGATAAACCATCATTGTCATGGTCTAAATCAACATCAATTCCATGAAAAATCACTTCCCATGTGTTCAGCGTTCCATTATCTCCTGAAGATGTATCACGTACTTTGAGAGTCCACTCACCTAAACTAGATTCACCCCAGTTTTGTACCGTGTTGAATAACCAATTACTGTAGTGGTTTCCACCGTCTGAATGTCCCTCAGCCAACCAAGATTCGGTTCCTGAAGGGGAGACTAGGACAATATCTAGATCACCACGATAGGTGTGGTTGATGTCGACAATTACATCTACACTTTCCAATTGTAGTTCTAATGTTGTATTGAATGAAAATTCAGTCCAATTAGAATCACCATCAGGTATGCTCTCGTATTCAATAAATGGTCCATGCGTGAAGTTGGTTTCATCATCTAGTGTAACCCAGTTTTCGGCTAAAGCAACAGCAGCCCCCGCATCAACTGCCCCAAACCCATACTTGTGGGACACGTCATGACCAGCCCCATTGATATTCCAAGATGAGTCACTTGGGTCATTCATACGAGATGATTGAACAAGAATTTCTTGCACATCACGCCAGGTCAAATCCTCATTAGCATCGTACATTAGCGCAATCACGCCTGCCGCTAGTGGTGTTGCGCTTGAGGTACCACCAAAGTCATGAGTGAGATTCCCACTACTATTGTATCCGCCAGTTCCATTGATGTCGGTGGTTGTGATTCCTTCACCATCACCATTTGAATGAGCAGCAACCAGAATATTAGCACCGGGCTCAGCATAATACGATTGTTCACCATAATGTGTAATTGCAGTTACAGCAATAGTAAATCGGCTGTTTGCATAACCATCGTAATTTGAGTTATCATCACCAGTCAGTCCATTACCTGCAGCCCAAGTGATAGTATTCCCCAGTCCTTCTCTTCCCAAATATGCATCAGATTCGAAGACTGCTAGAGTTAGTGGGCCTGGCGCCTGTAGAGTTTGTCCATCATCAGATGGTCCCCATGAATTAGTGTAAATATCGATATCATCCTTTTCGAAGGAAAGAGCCTCGGCCTCTGTAGCGTCTCCAGCCCAACAGGCGATTAGTGTTGAGCCTGCAATTGTGGCCTCCCATGCAGCACCGGAGACATACAACGAGTTATTTCCAACAGCAGCAGCAACTCCAGCAACCGCAGTGCCGTGACCGTTCCAACTACTAGGAGAGGGGTCTGAATCATCATCACACCAATCGTACGAATACGAGGGGTCATAATTATCAGCAAGGTCAGGATGAGAATGATCTAGGCCGTCATCAACGATACTGATGATGACTCCATTTCCTCGATAATCATCCCAAACATCAGTGGCATTGATGTCTTCGCCGGAAACACCACCTGTCTGACCGGTATTTTCTAGATGCCACTGTGAAGAAAATTCAGGATCATCGGGATTGTCACGAATTTGTTGCTGTTTCAGAATAAGTGGAGAAAATGATTCAATTTGACCTAAGGATAATGCTTCTTTCATCAAAGGTATGGCTTCTAATGGCTCCTCAAAGTACCATATGTAAGCACCATTTAGGATTGGTGCTTGTTCTACGTGTTTAGGACTAGGAATAGTCCAAGAGTGCTTATTCATAGGAACTTGAGTGACTACTAACCACTCGTTTGTTTGTTCCAACTGTTCTTGTGAATATTGATCTAGATTTTCAACTCTATCAAAAGCGGTTTGTACGGCACGCGAATAGGTTGGAATTATCTCTTCACCATTAATTTCGAGGTCAAATCTTTGGTTCTGTTCATCTGTAATCGCAGCTGCAACCGGACTGATTAACATCATCACCAATAGCATTGCAACTGTACGCATAAACAAGGGTCGCACATATTCGGGTTTTAGCCGTTCCCAACGAGTGAGTGGGTCTCGCTTCGGTCAAATTAACCTTCATTGAACCCTTTAATCGCTGCATGAACTTCATCATCACTCATTAAACGACGCTGTGATTTTGCTACTTCAAACATGTGAGCAACTAAGTCGTCGTTTACTTCATACCCATTGTTTTGAAGCCACCATGTTATGTTCGAGCGCCCACTCATATGGCCAATTCTAATGACCTGTTGAAGGCCATAATCTTGTGCGGGAACACCTGAATATACCCTGTCTGCTAGCCAATGGTCGCCTTTTTTCATCGCCTTTACCACAGCACTTGCATGTACGCCTGTTCCCGTTTCAAATGCATCCTTGCCAAATACTGGATAATTACGAGGTAATGCTACTTCGATATACTCGTGTGCCTTACGCATATAGTCGTTCAAAGCAGTCAGGTCATTTTTGATGACTCCCATCAGGGACAGATTGACTAGGGTTTGATCGAGAGGGGCATTGCCTGCTCTTTCTCCAACTCCCAAAGCCGTCCCATGAATTACATCCGCTCCCGCTTCAACTGCGGCTAGATTGTTAGCAACCCCTAAGCCCCGATCTTGGTGGCCGTGCCAGTTAACTTCGATATCACGACGCTTAACTCCTGCATCAGGTATAACTTCGTCTTGGATAAATCCTAGGAGTTTCCTTACACCATTAGGAGTGACATGACCGCAAGTGTCGCAGACACAAATTCGGTCAGCACCTAATTCGATAGCTCGAGTGTAGACTTCTTTGATTTCCTCTGGTTTGCTTCGAGTAGTATCTTCTGTAACGAACATTACTGGGATATCGTTGTCCACTGCGAATGAAACTGCCTTTTCGGCAGTAGAAAGAATTCGATCCATGGTCCAGTCCTCTGCAAATTGTCTGATAGGACTGGTTCCAAGAAAGGCACTAGCTTGGATTTGGCGTTCATGTTTAGCCTGGAGGTCAACAAGTGGTTCGATATCACTAACAACCGTTCTTACAGCACATCCAGGTCGTAATTCGTAATCATTTTCCCCCATGTGAGTTAACATAGCATCAATATGAGATACATGGAATGGTCCTGCACCAGGTAGCCCTAAGTCCACCTTTTGAATTCCTAGTTTTTCCATGAAATCAATAAGTTCTATTTTCTGCTCAATGGTTGGATTACGCGCACTAGGGCTCTGTAGTCCATCACGCAGAGTCTCATCATCAAACCATACATCATGAGGGTGGTTTGATGGCTCTCGCACAATCTCATAATCAATGGTATTCCAATCGTAGATGAGTTCGCTCTCCTTCATCCGCTCACCGCTACTACGCCCACCGAACAGACGAGCCCCTGTTTGAAGCATTCGGGGTTTCATGCTGAGTTGGCTTCGCTATTGGCGCGTGAACGTAACTCATACCTAATCATGAATGCGAGGGAAATGAAAGCTCCAAAAATACCTCCGTAAAGACCGAAACTAGCTGTTACTACAATTACGAACATTACCGCGAGATAAAACATTGAGACAAAGAAAGAATTCGTTGCACTAGGAATCCTTCCTTCGGGTCCCTGAGGTTCATTTGGGTCAATAATGAAAACTGTTCTCGCGTACCATAGTGATACAATTACAGTGTTACATCCGAAGATGTAATACAATTCATCACCACTATCTATTCCACCGAGTGTTATTGGTGCTGCTAATGAAAGTAAGACTAGAAGTATTGCATAAAATTTCATTTCAATTAATGTTCTTTCAGCACCTTTGACCCCTGGCATCATCGGGACTCCAACTTTCTCATATTCTTCCGAACGATATAGTGCAAGTGCCCAGAAGTGCGGTGGAGTCCAGAGGAAAATTAGTAAGAACATGAACCAAGGCATCAGACTTCCTAAATCGACAATCGAAGTAACAAATGATTGAACCGATTCTATTTCTATGGAGAGTTCTCCAACTGCAGTAGCCCAACCAATTACTGGTGGCGTGGCTCCTGCAATTCCTCCGATGACAATATTTTGAGTAGAAGTTCGTTTCAGCCAGATGGTGTATATCAGAACATAGAACAGTATGCTGAATGCAGCCCAAAAGGCAGCGACGGTGTTTGCCATTACGATGAACCAATATGTTCCAATTATGGAAATAAAGATTCCAAATATCAATGCCCCATTTGCTGTTATGGCTCCAGATGGAATCGGTCTATTGGAAGTTCGAGCCATTATTGGATCTATGTCTCGGTCATACCACATATTGATTGCATTCGCTCCTCCTGCCGTCAGGTATCCTCCAACAAAGACGACCAACATTGTTTCAATAGTTGCTAGCCAGTCCATTTCACTGGGGTCTAGTAGATCGTGAGATAATACTGCACAGAGTGCAGTAATTTGCAGTAGGACAACGACACCCGGTTTGGTGAGAGCCAGCCAAGCTCGAACTCCAGATACTGGCTCCTTCATATCACGCCCTATGGGCGTGAGTCCTTGAATACCACTCATTCAAGAGTTTCAACAGTTGTGTCATACAGGGTGCCAACGGAAGTCGAAAGCCAAACAGTTGCTAGGACGAGAAATGTTAGTGATGCAAGTAGTAGATGTAAGAGGGACAACCATTCCTCAAATCCTGAATCAGCAGTCCACGAGAATATGTAAAATGCCCCAACAACGACATTTAGCAGGAAAAGACCAGTTGCAGTCCATATCCAGTTTCGGAGGATTTGGCCATGTTGATGCTGTTTTTGCTCCTTCATAATTAGCCATGCTGCTGCAAGAAGAGCAATTTCAACTATTGCGACAATCCATCTATGGATAATCTGAGATTGATCCTCAAGATTTTCTATCGTGTTAAACAACTTACCATGACACAGTGGCCAAGATTCAGCAAACCCATTTACTCCACAACCCGTATTTGCTCCACCTGTTGTAGCAACAAAAACACCTGCAAATAGTGCTATGAAAGAGCCAAATCCTAACCATGCAATTCTGTTTTTCCATCTAGTAGCTAGAACAGGGTCAAATTCAATCCATTTGGGTGTTTCATTTGTATCGCGAGAAATACAGAGCCAGAGCCAGATTAGAGATAGTTCGAAGGCTAGTGCGCTGGCTAGATGCAGTGCAACGCTCCAATGCTCATTATCCATTTCAACAGTAAACCATCCGATTAAACCCTGCCAAACGATTAGTGCTACTGATACATTCGCCACCATTTTAGTTGCAGTGTTTGATTCATCATCACGTCTAACAAGGAACCAATTCAACAATACTAGAGGTCCCAGAATAGTTCCTGCAATGAGTCTGTGAACCCATTCTGTGAATATTTGGAAAGTTGTGTATCTATGATGCTCACCACGCGAATCAATTTCGTCGGGGTTTTCGTCCCACCAAATTTCTTGTTCATCAGGGCTTACATCAAAGGACCAACTGCCAAAGCAAGTCGGCCAATCAGGACAAGATTCGCCAGCATCATAGATTCTAATTACTCCGCCAATTGCAATCACTAGAAATGTGACAGCAATTAGACCAGCAGTCAGTCTTCTAGTTGAAATTCGGTCCAGCATGAGTCATTCTCCACTGCTGATTAGTACCACGATGTGGTACAGAATTTTCATTCCTCCTTAATGTGGGGATCGACATCAATAGGGATACGATGTGACTCGTATTCTAACATGGCAATCTTAAGAGGATCAAGAACGAAGCGAGCCTTAGCATCTTCAATACCATATAATTGAACTAATTCATTCATGAAGTTCTCCCTAAGCTCTTCCTCAGAGACATAGAGTGGAGCACCCATGCTGATTTGTAGCGCCCGGGCTCCGATAATTCGTGCCTTTTCAAATCGGGTGTGCTGTCTTGCAGGCTTAACCATCGAGGCGGGCCACCGGAGGCCCCCCTATTAGCCCACCGGCCGGCTTACGCCCCCTATGGGGGCGCTTATTGAAGGATTAATTTCGTTCAATTAGCATACTTACCGCATTTCCGCCACCAAGACATATTGCGACAATTCCTCTATTTCCACCAGTTCGAATCAAAGTATTGGTTAAGGTCATCAAACAACGTGTTCCAGTTGCACCTAGTGGATGGCCAATGGCAACTGCCCCTCCATTAGGATTGAATCCTTCATCTGGGAAATTGAAGGCACTCTGTATGGCACATGAAGCAACAGCAAAGGCTTCATTATGCTCTAAGATGTCAATATCAGAGATGTCTAATGAATTACGCTCTAGCAGTGACTCAATAGCGGGAATTGGTGCCGACATGACTCTGTGTGGTTCCACTCCTGAAGTTGTAAAATCAACAATTCTTGCTAGTATTGGCCAGCCGTTATTTGTAGCAACCTCTAGTGATGCAATTAGTATTGCAGAAGCACCATCTGAAACCTGACTTGCATTACCAGCAGTGACTTGCCCATCCTGCTTGAATACGGTTCTCAATTCTGCTAAACCTTCTCTCGTGGTATTGGGTCTTATACCTTCATCTCGGTCTAATTCATCAATCGAGATGCACTCTTCTGAGAACCATCCTTCATCCCATGCTTTGTTGGCAAGAGTATGAGATCGCAGAGCATATTCATCAGAAACCTCTCTTGAGATTTCAGCCTCATCGGCTATGGTTTCACCAGTTATTCCCATCATCGAACCATCATATGCGTCCTTCAGGCCATCGTGACTGAGTACTGAATTTAGGTCTGCATATGAGATTTCTACATCCCTTCTAGCACCCCGAATAAAGTGTGGAGCATTGCTCATAGATTCCATTCCACCTGCAATTATTACATTGGCTCGACCTGCCATAATTTCAGTCGCTCCTATCATGGCTGCTTTCAGACTGGACCCACAAACCTTGTTGATTGTGGTGCAAGGAGTGGAATATGGCAACCCAGCCGCTAATGCGACTTGACGAGCAGGCGCTTGACCTACTCCTGCTTGGAGAACATTACCCATGTATAATTGGTCAATTATGCCACTAGATGGGTCAATCTCACCCCTCTCTAAAAGTCCCTTAATTGCTAATGCACCTAGGTCAGTTGCGGAGTATGCGGAGAGCGCCCCACGAAATTTTCCAAAGGGTGTTCTGGCATAAGCGCAGATGACGGCGTCCGACACAAGTGAGGCGAGAGGGGTTGTACCCTTGAATGGTGCG
>MPMC02260043.1_pt1 | contig 15346 bp, 9 predicted proteins | sample 1617281 | NCBI WGS metagenome assembly MPMC02 (sample SAMN05944809, study PRJNA350692) | marine metagenome | biome: marine; feature: ODZ; material: water; isolation source: 100 m water sample filtered on 30 um supor filter | place: Pacific Ocean | collected 2012-04-09 | depth 100m m | reverse complement strand
TGTTATTTGCTGCAGATAATAAAGCATCTCTGTATATTAATGGTGAACAATTATTATATGCTGATGAAAATTATTCGTTAAGTAGTGATAAGAGTTATGATAAGATTAATATTGGAGCACCAGGGAGGTATGATGTTAAGATTGAATTAATTAATACTTATTCTCAGGAAGGTGGTTCATCTAATGATGATGTGTTTAGGAGTAATCCTGCTGGAGTAGTCTTAGAGATTAGAAAGGATGTGAATGTTGCAACTTCAAAAGGTAAATCTTGGAAAGAAAATCCTATAGGAATTTCTGGTGTTCTTGTTCCTCCACCTTGTCCTAAGCCTGTGGGTGGAAAAGGTATTGTAGATGAGGTTATTATAGATACTTGTGGTACTGGATTTCCTGTTGAGGATCCTCCAGCTGATGATCCCCAGTATCCTGTAATTCCTGTTTTAAAAGAGGTTCGTGTTAAGGAGCCTGGTATTAATTATAATTGTGGTACAGATAAAGTTGTTATGATACCTGATTTGGGATATAAATTTGGACTTGAGTGTGATCCTTTTGGAAAAATAAAGAAAGTTACTCTTACCCCTCCTGATCCACTACCACCTCTTCCAATCGTACCACAGATTTATGTTTCATCTCCGACTGGAATAAGTTGTATACTTGTCCCAGTGTTTGATTTTATCGTACCTCCACCAGATGTACTTCCTCCGGAGAAGATTATTCAGGTAACAGATTTGGCTGGTATCAAGCAGACTGGATATTATAATGGTAAACCATACTATGGTGCTATTTTCTATGAGAATGATATTAAGTATGCTGGTTGGTATGCAACTGCTGGACAACCTATCCAGATATATGATACACTACAAGAAAGCATCGATGCTACAGTTACTACACCTCCATCTGCAATTCAGAGACAGGGTAGTGACGTCAGTAGTAATGATCCTAGACTTAATATCCCAGGTACTCCTGAAAATCTTACTTAAATAGAATATGGCAGACGAAGCTAGGTTACCACAAAAAACAAGTGAAACTCCCGCAGGTACAAATGAAAATGCGAAGATAAATTATACTGCCACGGGATATGGTAATGACCATGGCGCACTTCATTTTGGTAGAATTGATAGGAATGGTCAAGTTACTGCTGGTGTTCAACTTCAAGCAAAGGATGGTCGGCATCAAGTATCATTAGATAATGATGGTCCTCGTGAAGGATATACTACTGTAACTACTCCTGCTAATTTTCAAGTGAGATGTGGTGTAGATAAGGAACTTACAAAAGTAGCACAAGATAGTTTATGTTTAAATGCAGAGAATGGTAATATTCTTATTAATGCTGGTCGAGGAAAGATTAGATTGCAAGCTAAAGACATTGAGATAATAGCGACTGATAATAAGGGTGTTCAAGGTAATATTCGTATGAATGCAAGTGAATCTATTACTCAAAATTCTAAGCAAAATTTGATTCATGCAACGGTTGCATTTAGTATTACTACTATTGGAATTGGTAATATTAGTGCCAATGCAGTTTTAAATATGTACGGATCTATGATTAGGGGTGTTACTGATGCTGTATATCATAAAGATTCTAAGGTTGGGGGGAAACTTAAACAAATGGTAAATAATATGCTAACTGCTGCTAATATCTTAACTAACTAGGAGGATTAAGAAAATGTCATGGAACGTTGATGATGTAAATATTGGTGGCCAACTTCATGTTGGTACCGGTATCTATCCGGCCATTAAGGAAGGTAAAACTAAAATAAATGGGTCAGCAGCTCTTGAAGGTCCAGTGGTTGTTGGTCCACCCAACACATATTCATCAACAGAGGCCACTTTGATGGTAGGACCTCTTTCTAATGATGATCCTGATTGTCCTTCTGCTCCACATGCTTTAAAGGTAACTGGACCAGGAGAGGCGGTTTATGTTAAGGGGAATATGTATGTTAGTGGTACTGTTGATTGTCTTTCTACAGGAAGATTAGAAGCAAGACACGCAACAGCAGACTCTAAACCTAAACTTTTTGATATGCCTCATCCTTCTGAAGCAGGAAGGAGACTTGCTCATGCTTGTATTGAGGGACCTGAGGTTTCAGTTTTCTATCGTGGAAGGTGTAGAAACTCAAAAGAGATTGTATTTCCCTCTTACTGGAAAGATTTAGTACATATTAATAGTATTAGTGTTCAACTTCAACCTGTTGGTGCTCATCAAGATATTATTGTAAAGAGATGGGATGATAAGAAAGTATATCTACAGTCGAAAGGTGGGATGCCAATTGATTGTTTCTATCACATCTATGCAGAGAGAAAGGATGTAAAACCATTAGTGGTTGAGTATACTGGAGAGACTTGGAAAGATCGTCCTGAAGCAGACCATGATTATCCTAATACGGTGACAGGTTGACTTTTCGGTTGACCTATGTTATACTAGATAATGATAGCGGTATGTATTAGTCTATGGATGACGAATATTTGACAAAATGTGTGGTGGACCCAGTTAAGAGAAAATTTTACTTATACTCTAATGAAGGACAAGAGAAGAGTGTAACGTGTGATAGTGTAGAAGAATTTATGGGTGTATTGAAGGTGGTACGTGCTACTTGTCCAGAAGATAGATTGTCTTATGCAAATCCAATTCTCTGAGGGGAAAATAGACTTTTAATTCCAAAAAAGGGCGGAAAAAAACTCCGCATTTTTTTTGGCCCATTACTTTTTTAAAGACTTACATTAGAATGCTAAATAATCTATAACGGACTATAAGTATTAATAAAATGGGTCTTTCTAGATTAGATAATTTTCTAAAGTCGGCCAGAGGGACAATCCTCTATGTTAATCCCAATGATTTAGATGCTACTGATAGTGTTGAAAATCAGGGTAACTCCTTGACTCGTCCGTTCAAGACGATTCAACGTGCTTTGATAGAATCATCAAGATTCTCTTATCAGAGAGGGTTGAATAATGATAGATTTGGCAAAACGACTATATTACTATATCCTGGTGAGCATGCAGTTGATAACAGACCAGGATACATACCGGATGGTTCAAATAATTATAAGTTAAGGAGTGGTTCAACTACTAACGATTTACCAGCCTGGGATAATACCACTAATTTCGACTTAGATTCACCAGATAACGAACTTTATAAGCTTAATAGTGTATTTGGTGGAGTTGTAGTGCCTCGTGGTACATCTCTTGTTGGGATGGATCTTAGAAAAACGAAGATTAGGCCGAAATATGTCCCATCACCAACAAATGACAATATTGAGAAAAGTGCGATATTTAGAGTTACTGGTGGATGCTATTTTTGGCAATTAAGCATATTTGACGCAGATCCTAATGGAACTTGTTATGTAGATTATACTACAAATGCTTTTGTTCCCAATTTCTCTCATCATAAGCTAACTTGTTTTGAATACTGTGATGGAGTTAATGGAGTTGATATTAGTGATGAATTCCTAACCTTCTCTACAACCAGAACTGACCTGGATATGTATTATGAGAAGGTTGGTCTAGTTTATGGACAATCATCTGGTCGTGCAATTGAACCAGATTATCCATCTGCTGCTATTGACATTCAACCTAAAGTTGATGAATATAGGATTGTAGGACCAACTGGAGCATCTGTTGGTATTACTAGTATTAAGGCAGGTGATGGTGTAACTGCAACTACAACTATTACAGTTACTACTGCTTCTTATATGAAGGGATTGGATGTAGATACTCCTTTCCATATTCAAGGAATTACGGCAACTGGATATAATGGACAATTTGTAGTATCTGATGTTCCTGCTGATGGTCAGATTAAGTATACAGTACAGAATGCTCCAGATGCAGCACTTCCATCGGTTGCCGGTGCTACTCTTGCTCTTACTTCAGATACAGTAACATCATCTTCACCATATATCTTTAACACTTCGTTACGTTCTGTATATGGTATGTGTGGTCTCCTTGCTGATGGAGATAAAGCAACTGGATTCAAGTCTATGGTTGCTGCTCAGTTTACTGGTATTGGTCTTCAGAAGGATGATAATGCCTTTATCATCTATAATAACTCCACACCGAAAACTGGTGCATATGATGATAATACCAATTCAACCAGTCCCTTAAGTACTAATTCAAGGGCAGTTCACAAGCCATCTTACAGAAACTACCATATTAGGGTAGTAAATGATGCTGTAGTACAGTTAGTATCTACATTTGCTATTGGTTACGCAGAGCATTTTGCGGTTGAGACTGGAGGCGATATCTCCATGACCAACTCCAATTCTAACTTTGGTTCTCATGCTCTAGCAGCATCAGGATTTAAGAGAACTGCATTTGGTCAGGATGATAAAGGATATATTACAAGTATTATTCCTCCTAAAGAAGTTCCTCTTACAGAGAACTCATTAGAATTTGAGTTAGTTGATGTTAATCAAACTGGATCGGCCGTTGGTGTTGGTTCTACTGCTCATCTATACCTTTATGGACAGAAGAATAAGGATGTTCCACCTGAGAATGTTATTGAGGGATACAGAGTTGGTGCTAAAGAGAATGATAGTCTAAAAGTACTGGTATCTTCTGCTGGAAGTATAACTGAGTATGGTTCACGTATTGTAATGCCGGGGTCGGAGGATAGTGCTGAGAAAATATTTACTGTTAAACGAAGTGTAACTGGAATTAATAGTATAGGTAGTAATAGTGCGGGTGGAAATCCAAATGTTATTACCTTTACTGCTGCTCATACTTTAATAAATGGTGAATCGGTTCGTATTTTAAGTAATGATGGTCATCTTCCTGATGGGTTAGATGCTAATAATGTTTATTATGCTATTGCTGGTACTCCTGCTGGATTAAGTACTAATACTAATATTAAAGTTGCTAAGACTTTAGATGATGCTGTTAAAGGAAATGCTCTGTCTATTAATGATAAGGGTGGTCTTCTTAAAGTTGTAAGTAGAGTATCTGATAAGAACTCTGGTGATATTGGTCACCCAATTCAGTTTGATACCACTCAGTCACAATGGTATGTTAAAGTCTCTAGTGCTGCGACTGATAACCAGATTTATTCCACTATTGTTGGATTAGGTTCTACTGGACTTGGTGCTGCTACACCGAAGACCTTTGTAAGAAGAAGGAATGATGCTAGGAGTTCTGTTGATACTCTTTATCGTGCAAGATATGTTGTACCTAAGGATGGTGGTGTAGCAAGACCACCTAGTGATGGATTTATTATTCAGGAATCTAATACTTCAATTGGTTCTACTGATGTAGAGATACAGACTTATTTTGGAACAGGGTCTCTTGCTAATGCTAACCAGCAAAGGAACTTTAGAGTTATTGCTGGTGCTAGTTGGGATGGTGTGTCTAGTGCTACGATAGCAACTGAACTACCTCATAACCTAACTGTAGGTTCTGAAGTAAAAATTGAGAATGTTAAGAGTAGTGAGAATACTACTGCTACAGATAATACTGGATATAATAGGAACTTTAGTGTTACGGGAATTAGTAGCACAAGAGGATTTGCTGTTGGATTAACTACCGATCCAGGAACCTTTAGTAATGATATTTCTACCAGAACGACTGCACTTCCATCATTTAAGAAGAAGAGATATAGTAATACGTATTATATCTACAGGACAGAAGAATCTCAACCCTATGTTTCTGGAGAACAGGATGGAGTTTATTACTTAACTTTAGCGAATGCTTCTAATGCTCCTACAGTTACTCCATTCCAGTCAGATAAGTTCTCTCAACCAATTAAGGAACTTTATCCACAAACTACGAGAGATAATCCAGTTTCCGACCCTGCAGCAGCTGAATCTTTTGCTGTTCCTGGTCTTATTGGACAGGTTGTTCTTAATGATGTCAGAAAGAGTCTTACAAAAGAGACTTTAGATTGGTATAACCGGGATGTTGGCGTTGGTGTTGGAATTACCAATATCACTTCTACAACAGGGGTTGCTCATACTATTACAACAGTTTTAGATCATGGATTAAACAGAGTTACTAAACTTAGTGTTGTTTCTGGTGGTGCTGGTTATGGTAGTGGTATTGCTGGAGACCTTTATAATGCATCTTTAGTTGCAATTGGTTCTTCTACTACAGGAGAGAATGCTACTGCTAAGATTACCTTTAATGGAAGTGGTACCATTACTGCTGTACAGATAATGGATGGTGGTAGTGCTTATGGTATTGGTAATACATTAGCAGTAACTGGTGTTACTACTTCTGGTTCATTTACTGAGGCAGTTCTAAAAGTTGATGCCATCTATAATAATGTTAATGATGTAATTAATATTATTGGTATATCCTCTGAATCTTATGCTGGATATAATAATCTTCATAGAATTACTGGTGTTAATGTAGGTTGGTCTAAGACTGTAACTGTAGAATCAACTTCTACACTTTCTGGTTTCTCTACTATAACTGGAATAGGAGCAACATTAACTGCTAACTCTTATTTCTATAATACAGGTGAAGCAGTAAGAATTAACACTCTTTCTTATAATAATACAACTGGTATTGCTACAGTAACAACCCATAACAATCACGGATTAAAGGTTGATAGTAAGGTTAAATTTACTGGAGCAGGTCAGGCAGTTTATAATGGTAATTTTGTAATAACGGAGAACATTAGTCTTACTTCCTTCTCTGTTAATATTGGTGTTACAACTCAAGCACCTACTGCTACAGGAACCATTTATGCATATCGTGAAGGATTTGCATCTAATAGTGGTAATATTACAGTAGATAATGAAAACTTGAATGGTAGAATGGTTCCAACTTATGCTGGAATTACTACTACAATTTCAACTGAGATTGTTTCTCCTGCTGATATTACTATTAACGTAACTAATCTATCCAATTTAAATGTTAATATTGGTGATTATCTAGCAATTAATGATGAAATAGTAAGAGTTAAGACTACTGTTGGTTCTGGTGCTGCTTCTGTTACTGTATTCCGTGGTTTGTTAGGATCCAAGGCAGCAAATCATCCAATTAATTCTACGCTTAGGAAGATATTTGTTAACCCAGTTGAACTTAGAAGGCATTCTATTGTTCGGGCATCTGGTCATACGTTTGAATATGTTGGATATGGTCCAGGTAACTACTCAACTGCATTCCCAGATAAGCAAGATAGGCAGATTTCATTTAATGAAGAGTTATTAGCACAGTCCATCATGCAAGATGGTGGTGTTAACTTCTATACTGGTATGAATGACCAGGGTGTATCTTATGCAGGTAACAAGAAGTTAAGTACTCTGACGGGTAAAGAAGAAATCTTTGGAACACCGATTCCAACGGTTGAAGGTGAGGATATTGGAAATCTTCCTGGATTGAATATTAATGAAGCAACAGAGAGTTCATTAACTAGGTCAATTAAGATTGAGGGTGGTCCAGATAACAAGATTGCTTCTGAATTTAATGGACCAGTTATCTTTAATAATAAGATAACTTCTAATTCCGATAAGGGAATTGAAGCACAGTCTTATTATGTTCAGGGTGATCAGGTTGTTTCTAGGAAGCACACTTTATCAGATTCTAAACCTGATCTTGCTGGTAACCCTGGTGATATAACTTATCAGTCTGACCCATCTGATGGTGGTTATACTGGTTGGATTTATTCTTCTAATAATGAGTGGAGACGTTTTGGCGGTGTAAGTAATTCTTCAGATTTCAACGTTATGGTCTTTGACCAGGTTGGAATTGGTACTACAACTCCAGGAGATTTACAACTTCAAGTTGGTTCTGGTAGTTCAATTGTTGCTATTGATGGAAATGGGGTTGGTATTGGCACAACTGCAAATACCTTTAAACTTCATGTTAATGGCAATACTAATATTATTGGAACCTGTGCTGCTACCTATTTCTCAGGAGATGGTAGTGGATTAACTGATGTAAGTGTTCCTTCAAGTGGTTGGACCAATTATGTTTCTTCTGGATCTACTCTTACATATAATACTTCTTTAAGTAATATTGGTATTGGTACTACTGCTCCTAGATTCAACTTAGAATTGGGTTCAATTGGTAGTGCTACTACTTCCATTTATGCTCACGGTGAAGCAAAATTCGTTGGAATGGTTACAGCAACCAATACTTATATTACTGGTATTGTAACTGCTAAGGGATATTTGTTAGATAATGTTTCTTCCGGTACAATTTATGGTTCAAAGGTAGGTCTAGGAACTAACAATCCACTTCAGACTGTTCAAATTGGTTTAGGTAACACTACTGATTTGATGGTTGTGACTGGTATTGGTTCGGTTGGTATCGGTACTACAATTCCAAAAGCAAGACTGGATGTTCAAGGTCACACTAAACTGAAGACATATTCAGAGAGTGTCGGTGTTGGTACAGTTTATGCTAATGAGATTAGGATTGATCTTAGCACAGCACAGACATTTGAATGTACGGTTGATGATAATGTGACTGGGTTCAGACTTTATAATATACCTACAGATGTTACGTCCTTTACCCTCAAGGTTACTCAGGATACTACAGGTAGTAGGAACGTTGGTATTGATACCTTCTATGTGGGTGCTGGTGCTACATTCCCGGTCTATTGGCCTGGAGGATTGGTTCCGATAGTGACACCAACAGCAAGTAAATCTGACGTGTATTCGTTTAAGATTTTCGATGGCACTAACATTTCAACCGTAGGCATGTTCGGTGTTATTGGAGGTCAGAATTACGGATAATGGAAAATAATATTTTTAGAGATGTTACGACCCAATTGGATCTTAATGGTCCAATTTTGTCGTGGACACAAGAACCTACGGTAGAATCATTAACATTTGATGTTACTCCAGACCTTCCGGATGGAACCGATACATTTACTCTTTCGGGAGATAAAGGATCAGATAATTTTACAAGCTTTGTTGCGGATAAATTATATACTCTTATTCCCAGAGGAACTTTTACATCTACTATTACTTTAAAAGGTGCTGCTGGTGGTAGTGATAGTGCATTAGATTATGGTGGATTGGGGGGTGCTGTAAAAGGAACCGTTAAATTTGAGAAAGGTGTTACTTATAGATTAGTTATTGGTAAAGAAGGTCCTTTTGTTGATGATGTAATTAATAGTGGTGGAGAAGGAGAAGGTGGTACTGCATATGGCGGAGATGATATTGGTACAGGTATTCGCGCATCTGCTGGCGCTGGTGGTGGATTTACAGGACTTTTTAGATTGAGTGTTTCTCAAGCAAATGCCCTTTTAGTTGCTGGTGGTGGCGGCGGTGCTGCTGAGAATCAGAGTGGTGGTAATGGTGGTGGTAGTGTGGGGGATGGTGCTGGAACAGATGCAACTTCTTCAGGTTCTAATACCAGTGGTGGAAAGGGTGCTAGTTTAACTGCTGGTGGTGCTGCAGGAATAGGGGATAATTTGCAGGTAGGAGATCCTGGTTCTGCTTTACAAGGTGGAAGTACGGGAACAAATAATCCAAAATATCCTGGTTCTGCTGGTGGTGGTGGATACTGGGGTGGGGGTTCTGGTGCTGGTGTAGATTTAGGTAGTGTTCCTAATACTACTGATAAAGGTGGTGGTGGAGGAGGAGGGTCAAGCTATTATTCTTCTGATACTACTAAAGTAACTAATGGTTCTTATGAAACAGTAGATAATACTGGAGGAGGAACGGCAAGTTTCTCTGTAGGTCAAGGTGCAAGTGTAATTCTTTCTGGTATTGCTAGTGCAACTTTTCCTACTGCTGCTGATAATAGTGGAACGATTGCATATCAGTGGTATGAAGACAGTACTGCGTTAACAGATACAGCAAAATTTGTAGGTACGGCGACAACAACATTTACTATATTGGATTTAGTATCTCCTACTGATAATGGAAGAGAATTTACTTTACATGTAGATTATGTTCCTTCAACTTCATATGAGACTGGAAATGCAATTAATGAACCTTTAATTTCTGGAATATCAACAATTACTACATTACCTTCTATTGAAATTATTGCTGAACCAAGTAGTGTTCAGGCATTATTATTGCAAAATGGGTCTATTAGTATTGATTCTACTTTAACAGATACTAGTTATGCATCTGACCTTACCTATCAGTGGATATTAAATGGAGAAGATGTTACTGATGGAACTAAAACTATTATAATTTCAACAAGTACTACTGTTCCTTCACCTGTAGAGGTTGATTTTTTCTCTCCTGGTAGTCATACTGTACCTGCTGATGCTACTAATGTAGTAGTAACTTTAGCTGGAGCAGCAGGTGGTAGAGGTGGAAGTGATGCAGGTGGACCTGGTGGTAATGGTGGTAAGGGAAGACAGGGAAGATTATTTTTATTTGGTGGAGAAGAACGGGGTTTAGAATTTAGAGTTGGTAGAAAAGGAAATGATGGAACTAGTGGAGGACGGAGTGCTGGTGGTTCTAAAGGAAAAGGTGGTGTAACTGATGGTGGAGATGGTGGTGGTGCAGGTCAAAATGGATGGTCTGGTGGTGGAGGTGGTGGTGGTTCTGCTACCGGAGTAAGGCAAGGTGGTCCTGAGAATTATCTTGCAATTGCTGGCGCTGGTGGCGGTGGTGGAGGTGGTTCTCATAATGTGAGTGGTGAAGATGGTGGACCAGCTGGTGGATGGGAATCTAGAACTGGATTTGTTGGCCATCAAGGTGGTAATGAGGGAGAAACTAAGAATGGTGATGGTGGCGGTGGAGGCGGCGGCGGTGCTGGTGCTGGTCCAACTCGTGCAGGAGGTGGTGGTTCAGGGCAGGATAATGATCGTGGTGGTAGAGGTGGTGGTGGTGGAACTAGTGCATTTGATGGTACTCAGGCAAACTTTATGGGAGGTGGAGGCGGCAATGATGGTGATGGTTGGGCTTCTTTAAACTACACTGGAACTGTGGAGGTAGGTACTACAGTAACTAAAAATACAATTATTACAGGATCTAATACTAGTAAACTTACCTTATCATGTGATACTGTTGGTATTCAGACTGTTCAATGTAGAGTATCTTCCCCAGAAGCAACTAATACTCCAGTTCTTTCTGATGAAGTAACATTTTCTACTGTATCAATAGTAAATGATTATCCTATTAATGTAGAAGCGATTGGAATTATTGATTCAGCAACTGTTTCAGGAGTTGACCTTTCTAATGGGGAATATACGTTCTATTCTACTGGTAATGATCCAGATGCGTCTTCTATTACCAATCTTTATAGTTTTTATTCCCCTGATAAGGATATAAATGTAGAAATGGATATGTATGGTGGTAAAATAGGAGATAATGGTGGAGAAGGTGGATATTCTCGGATTAGGTTTACTATGGAACAGAATGTAGAGTATGTTCTTACTGGTCTTAATAGCCCAATTGATGCACCTTTCCTTTATAGAAAAGGAACCTTAATAGCAGTTGTAGCTGCGGGTGGACATGCTGGTGTAGACGGTTCTACGGGTGGTGATGGTGGAGGTATTCAGGTTGCTGGTGAGGATGGAAAGGGATCTGATGGTGGTGCTGGACCTAAAAATCCTTCAACAGTTGTAGAAGGACAGTTAGGAATTGATGGAGTTTTTGGATCTGCTTATATTTCACCTACTCTTTATCCTGCAGATGAACAGCAATTGGGATTGACGGGAGGAAAATCAATAAGATGTACAAAAGGAGTTTATTTTGCAGAGCAAGGAGTGGGTGCTTGTGCTGATATTGGAACTAGTCAGTTTAGATTATCTGATGGAATAGTAGTAAGTAATACTGCTTCTATTACTAGAGGATTTAAGGATGGGTATAATATAATGCAGACAGGAAGTAAGGGGCAGGCTGCTACTGAAACAACTCAGCATGGTGATGGTGGTGTTGGAGTTGTTGGTGGAAATGGTGCACAAGGTCCTCGTGGTGGTGGAGGAGGTGGAAGTGGATATACAGATGGTTCAGTTGAAGTGGTCGCAACTCAGTTAGGTGGAAGCACTGGTGCTGCGAAATGTATCCTTAGGGTTGTAACTTAGCTAAATAACTTTAACTATTATACGCGGGGGAGAGTGAACCCAAGTGGCAGTAAATAAGAATTTTGTTGTCAAAAACGGATTAGAGGTTCGTCAGGACCTTATTCTTGCAGATGCAACTAATACTACGGTAGGTATTGGTACATCAGTTCCTCAGTACACATTGGATGTAGCTGGGGGAATTGGCGTAACTAATATTTACGTTGCCGGGTTCTCCACGTTTATTGGTGTATCAACTCACACTGGGCAGTCATTCTTTAATGATGTCCAGGTTTCTGGTGCTGGTACGGTTACAGGTGATTTAACGGTCGGTGGTGATTTAAATGTTACTGGTGACCTTTCATATGATGAAGTAACAGGTAGAAATCTTAAAATTACTGGATTATCTACTTTTGTTGGAATATCTACCTTTGAAAGTGACGTTTATGTTGCTGGTGACTTAAATGTTGTTGGTGATATTGTATATGATGAAGTAACTGGTAGAAACATTTACATTACAGGACTTTCTACTTTTGTAGGATTTTCTACTTTTAAAAATGATGTTTATGTTGCTGGTGTTGTTACCGCAACTAAGTTTATTGGTGATGGTTCAGATTTAACTAATGTTGTTGCTACAAGTGGTGGTGCGATTGGTATTCAATCAGGCAGTACTTACATTGGTTCTGGAGTAACGGCACTTAATATTAGTCAGACTGGTAGTCTAACTATATCTCCAGTGTCAAGTGGTTTCGCTACTGTATCTCTTCCTGCTCCAGGTGTTTCACTTGGACTCGCAATCGCTCTTGGCGGTTAATAAATAACTCTTAACAAGTAAAAAACAATGGCAGAAGCTTTTTCAAATTCATTAACAAGAGCAGTAGGCGTAGTGACCACATATAGTGGAAGCACTGTTGGTATTGCGAGTACCGCAATTACGGTGACATCTGCTACTGGTATTGGAGTTTCTGACTTAGTTGATAATGCACTCTTCCTTGCTGGCACTAGAGTCAAACAGATTGCTGGAACAAAGATTTATGTAGATAGAGCATCAACTAATACTGCTGCTGCCACAGGTCAAATTGTAAAATTCCTTGGGGTCACTACATCATATACTTCACCATCATCAGTAAAGAGTATTTTAATTGGCGGAACATTTGCTAATAATACTACTAGTCAGGTAAATCTAACGGTTGAAGTCTTTGACCAAAGTGCTGATACAACAGTAGGTATAGCACATAAGATTCCTGTTCCAACTGGAAGTTCTTTTGTTATTAGTGATGCGGGTAAGACACTTTTAGAGAGTCTTGACGAAGTAAGAGTTTATAGTGATACAGCAAATGCTATTGATGTTAATCTTAGCATCCTAACTGGAGTTAGCTAACTATGGCAGATAGAAGCGGTTATATAGGAAGAGCGCCGGGTGACTCAGCAGTAGTCATTGCTCGGCAGGTTTATGCTCCAACAGGAATTCAAACGGATTTCACGTTTGATAGTACATATACTCCTGGATATTTGGATGTATATATTAATGGTGCTCGGTTAGTTTATCCTACTGACTACTCTGCAAGTGATGGCAGTACAGTTGGACTTACAACACATGCTATTAGTGGAGATTCTCTTGAATTAGTTGCCTATAAAGCATTTAATGTTGGTAGTGTAGAAGATGCTCCTGGAAACTTTACTGTTGGTGGTAATTTAACCGTTACAGGTGATACTACTCTTGCTGCAGGATCATCAGTTTCCTTTGCGACAACTTCATTTGGATTAACTGGTACTCCTGATATTACTGTTAATAATATTACTGGTGTTGCTGTAACGCATACTGGTATTGTTAAAATTTCTGATACAACAGCATCTACAAATAATATTACTGGTGCTTTAGTTGTATCTGGTGGTGTAGGTATTGCTAAGAGTCTTAATGTTGCTGGTAACTTATCAGTTGGTGGCACTTTAACCTATGAAGATGTAACAAGAATTGACTCTGTTGGTATTGTTACAGCAGGTGGTGGATTATATGTTGGCAGAACTGAAGGTGGTGGTACTGGTATTGGAATCACTGCCACTCCTAAGGGTCATATAATAGCAGCAGGTGTTATAACTGATACTCAATATAATGATGCTACTGGAAACATTAATAGATTCTACGGAGTTGGTATTCACTCTGCTGGAACCATTATTGGAACTGGTGTTACCATAATTAATTTTGTAGGTACTGGTAATACAGCAGTTATCCGAAGTGGTAATCAGGTTGATGTTAGTATCTCTGGTGGTTCTGGTGGCGGTGGTGCTGTTTTAGACATCACAGCTTGCTTATTCGTTTAATAAATAACTAAACTAAAAAAGAAATCATGGCACTTCAAAAGACACAATTATTAGATATCACTTCTGTTACCGGTATTGCTACAGTTGGTATTTTGACTGTTGGAGTTACGCCGACTGCTGGTGGAGTAGGAATTGCTTCCACTACATTCATAAGAAGTGTCATAATGCACAATACTGGATTGGGAACAGCGCGAGTTTCTCTTTTCACTAATCCAAATACTGCAAATGCTAATGCCCTGGGATATGGGGTTACTGCAAATAGATTCCTTAGAGTAGACATTGCTCCAAACGAAACTACATTCTTTGAATCTAACTATCCACTGGTATTAACTCATTTAGATTCACTTAGTGTAGAGATTGGTGCTCCAGATAATGGTGGTACTGGTATTGGGTCAGCTGTCAACTTTATAGTGAACGGCGATACGGATATACAATAAGTGAGGGTTTAACATGGGCATTAAATCCAATAATAAGTCTGAATCTTATTACAATTATTTTAGTGATTCTGGAGTAGATGCATGGGAACCAGCTCCTCCTGGATATCCTCTTGGTGGAGGGTGGCATGGAAATAGGGGAGTATGGGCTGGTGGTGCTTTTAATGATAATGGTTCCCGTCAGAATGTTATAGATTATAGAGCTATTGATTCAGCAGGAAATTGCTCTGATTTTGGTGATTTGACATCTGCTCGTGAATCTATTAGTGGATGTTCTGATACTGTTAGAGGAGTATTTAATGGTGGTTGGGATGGTAGCAACGAGCTCACTACAATAGAATATATTTTATTTGCTACTACAGGAAACGCAACATCTTTTGGTGATTTAAGTGTAGCAAAATCAGGTACATGTTCACTCTCTGTTACTGATAGTCCTAGGGCCATAATTGCTGGTGGATATGGTGGTGGATCTACGCAAGATGTAATAGAATTTGTGACTTTTGGAACGGGAGGAACAGCAACTGATTTTGGTAATTTAACACTTGCTCGTAGTGTAGCGGGAACAGTTGCATCTACATCTCGTGGAGTATTTGCTGGTGGATATGATGCTGCTGGAAATGGAAGCAATGTAATAGGTTATATTACAGTATCAACTAGTGGTAATGCAACTGATTTTGGTGATTTA
>MPMC02208962.1_pt1 | contig 15348 bp, 13 predicted proteins | sample 1617281 | NCBI WGS metagenome assembly MPMC02 (sample SAMN05944809, study PRJNA350692) | marine metagenome | biome: marine; feature: ODZ; material: water; isolation source: 100 m water sample filtered on 30 um supor filter | place: Pacific Ocean | collected 2012-04-09 | depth 100m m | reverse complement strand
GGCACCTTGTATACAGGCAGAGCACTGCTATATCAGACGATTGGAAATAAAGTATATGCATGTAATGACCTTATGCGTGGCGCGGATCGGGGGGATGAACAAGCAAAGCAGATCAGTGCTAAATGCCTATGAGCGATGTCTTATGTAGCCAACTAGAACTATTTCGTTTTGACTATTTGCAAACATCATCAGTTTAAATATCTGCACAGGACCTTAGAGATGTATTTGCGAATGTGGTGTAGATCGCAAGTATGAGCTCAAGATAAAACCTTGGCTATACATTCAGCTTGTGAATTATCTTTTGGCCACACTGCTTCGGCCATTTTGATTGTTTGAGCGATAGGGCCGACGTCATGTACGCGCACCATTGCCACCTTTGCCTCTACACAACGGCTAGCGACAACGGCTGTGCCCCATATTCGAGCTTCTGGATTTGGTTCGTTTAAAACATCTCCTATGAAGCGTTTACGAGAAGGCCCAACCAAAATAGGGAAGCCTTCAGAGCAGAGCTGATTGAGATCCCTAAGCAGTATCAGGTTCTGTTTGGTGGTTTTTGCAAACCCCAAACCTGGGTCCCAAATCAATTGATCAGGTTGAATACCTGCCTTCAATGCGTTGTCAGTTCTACGCAGTAATCCTTGACGTACCTCCTCGCTCACGTCGTCGTAGGACGTGAGTTGATCCATGGATTGACTATTGCCGCGACTATGCGTGAGAACGTAAGGGCATTGTGCTTCGGCAACGACCTGTAGTAATTCAGGATCACGCCAGCCGCCGCTGACATCGTTGATCCAGTCGGCCCCTGCTTCAAGTGCCGCCTTCGCTACCTGCGCCAAAAAGGTGTCCACAGAGATCAACGCTTGTGGATGGGCTGCACGGATTGAGATGAGGGCTGGAATCAATCTGTTCAACTCCTCTTGCCAACCAACCTCCTCAGCGCCAGGTCTAGTGCTTTGTGCGCCCAGGTCGAGGACATCGGCCCCCTGGCTTAGTTGCAGACTTGCTTGATCTAGGGCATTACGAGGATCCAGGTATTTGCCGCCATCACTGAATGAATCGGGAGTGATATTGATCACTCCCATTACGGTCGTGCGCTCTCGCCAACCTTGAGGCCAGCGAAGTTCAGAGAATCTGGTAATTGGCAATTCGAGCAAAGCTTTCAGGGTCAAGAGAAGCGCCGCCTACCAACACTCCATCGATATCGCTCATCGCCATTAGCTCATCAATGTTTCCTGGTTTTACCGAACCGCCGTATTGAATGATTAGTTCAGAAGACCCTACCCAGCCGCGTATTAATCCACAAATGCGGTTTGCTTCTGTTGACTGACATGTTTTTCCTGTGCCAATAGCCCATATGGGCTCATAGGCAACTACAAGTCGATCAGGATCCGTGCCTTCAAGGCCTTGTTCCACCTGACGTCGAATCACGCGCTCGGCTTCTCCACGTTCGCGCTGCTCATCACTTTCCCCTACGCAGACAATCGGGATAAGGCCATGCGCTTGTGCAGAGCGTGCGCGACGGTTGATTTGTTCGTCACTTTCACTGAAATATTTACGAGGTTCACTATGGCCAACAATCGCGTACTGAACTTGATGCTCGATAAGCATTATTGGCGAAACCTCTGCTGTAAAGGCGCCTTCGTCTTCCCAATGCACATTCTGGCTTGACAATTTCAGTCGAGAACCGCGAATGGCCTCTGCCATCGTGGATATTGCTGTGAAAGGTGGGGCAATCACCAGATGCCGATCGTCGGGAGTGGCCTCGATCAATGGCAAGAACACGGCTGAGTACTCCTGTGCCTGGGCACAGGTCATGTACATCTTCCAGTTGCCAGCGATCACGGGTTTACGCACGCTCTGGTCCTCTGAAGTACCGCAGGGGCCAACTTACGGCCCTATCGAATCAATGGCGACAAAGGAGGCCTCATCAGTTCCTAATCGAACCAGATCACCAGGCTTTAAATGGTGTCCTCGACGGGTTTCTACGCAACCATTGACGCAGACATGGCCTGACTGAATCAAGTGTTTGGCCTCTCCACCAGTGGCGACCCAACCCTGGCATTTAAGAAATTGATCCAACTTCATTTATTAGTAGGCGGCTTCACAGAACTAGTGTGGCTCGATGTTTTCTTCCTCTGAAGCCGGCTTCCGCAGGTTGCTTCCCCTTTTACGCCCCCATAAGCGCAGGCTGATCTGGGGAGGTGTATGCATCCTGATCTATGTGGGTAGCTGGCCACTGCTGGCATGGCTTGTTGGTGAGTTGATATCAGCTATTGGAGCAGGGAATCTAAATCAGGTCATCAAGGTGATTGCACTGGCACTTGGTGCTTTTTTTGTTCAAAAGCTGGCCCAGTTCGGACAAGACACCCTGTTGGCAGGTCCTGCTTTATGGGTTAGTCAGGACCTGCGTCGTGATTTATTCGCCCAGCTGCAAAAAGTAGAACTCAGGGCTCTCGAAAAGCTATCCACTGGAGATCTCACCTATCGGCTCACCGAAGACGCTGATCGAGTGGGGGAAGTGATTTACAAAATCATTCAAGACACCACTCCAAGTGCTCTGCAGTTGATCGTGGTCTTTGGCTACATGGTTCGGCTTGACTGGCAACTATCACTGGCCACTTTGCTACTCGCGCCAATGGTGGCGATTTTGGTGAGCCAGTTTGGAGCAAGAGTAATGAAGGCAGCCGACCGCAGTCAGCAACAGGTCAGCGATCTTGCTGGTCTGCTTGGTGAAGCTTTTCAAGGACTGCCGTTAGTGAGGGCCTTTGCTGCAGAACCTTGGCTTCAAAAGCGTTTTGATGCCGAAGTCGATCTACATCGTCAAGCTCGTTATCAAACCCTACGACTTCTTGCTCTGCAACATCCCGTAGTGGGGTTCATCGAGGCCGTTGGCATCCTCGCGGTATTTGCTATTGGCACAGCACGCATTCAATCCGGCGGCATGGATGTAAAGGGCTTCAGTAGCTATGTCGCGGCCCTGTTCATCTTGATTGATCCCATCAGTCACCTGACCACGAATTTCAATGAATTTCAGGTAGGCCAGGCTTCTCTAAAACGCCTACGAGAAATTGAGAGCGAACCAAGGGAAACTCCTGACCTTGAAGATGCCCAGCCACTTGGACGTCTAAAGGGTGATCTACTTTTGAGTCACGTCAGTTACGGCTATCAACCTGATCAACCAGTGCTTCATGACCTTTGCCTGGAGGTTAAGGCTGGCCAGGTTGTGGCACTGGTAGGGCCATCTGGTGCTGGCAAGAGCACCCTGTTTTCGTTGCTTTTGAGGTTTAACACCGCCCAGCAGGGAAGAATATTTTTGGACGGTCATGAGCTCAGCCATGTAAGGGCACAGGAGCTACGACATCAGGTTGCTTTAGTGCCGCAACGCACAACTGTTTTCTCTGGCAGTGTGGCGGAAGCCATACGTTTTGGACGCCAGTCGAGCGACCAAAAAGTTAGGGAAGCCGCGAGTTTGGCCAATGCTGATGACTTCATCATGGCCTTGCCTGAGGGATATTCCACTCAATTAGAAGAGCGAGGGACAAATCTTTCTGGTGGGCAGCTTCAACGGGTTGCTATTGCCAGGGCTGTGCTGGGCAATCCAGCCGTGCTGTTGCTTGATGAAGCCACTAGTGCGTTGGATGCCGAAGCGGAAGCAGCCGTTCAATTGGGCCTGCGCCGGGCTATGCAGGGTCGCACCGTCTTGGTGATAGCCCATCGCTTGGCAACTGTTCAGGAGGCTGATCAGATTGTTGTTCTAGATCAAGGGCGCATCTGTGATCTTGGCAGCCATGACGAATTAATGGCCCGTGCAGGTCGCTATAGAGAACTATGCGAAAGGCAGATCATTCGGGATTTGCAAAGTGCCTCAATAAGTCACTAAGGGATGTGTCGTGTCGCGTATGATAAAAGCTCTTTTTTGTGATAATGCTGTAGAAACCAATTAATGTCCTGTTAAACAATGTCTCCGAAATGGCCCTTCGGTGGGTCCGAAAATACTGACGACACTCAAGAACAAACCCCACCAACGATGACTGACTCTGCAGCGAATAACAATGACCCGGTGCTCACCTTCGAAGGTAAGCGATACGACCTCAGAACATTGCCAGATGAGTTAAAGGAATTAGTGCGTGGTATGCAGGTTGCTGATGCTCAACTGCGTATGCATGAAGATACGTTGAAGGTGTTAGCACTTGGACGTCAGACTTTAGCAATGCAAATGAATGAAAAGCTCAAAGGAGTCGATCCGCTCCCAGATGCCGAATAAGGTAATTTTTAACAGACGCTTTGAGCTGACTTTTTTTAAGATTTATCTTGCTGAGATTTACTAAGAACTAGATCTGGAGAGTTAACACTCCAATCAATCATTTTATTGCCATTAGGCTGTTAAGGCTTTAAAGAAGAGTTCGGAACACATCAGCCTCAGTAGCTGGATTATGCAGATGCCAATGGTAATTCTTCTTGCCTTTGGCCAATCTTGGCCAGGATTATGACCATTAAGTTCTAGTAATCAGCGGTCTGGCCTGCCACTTTATAGCGCACGGTAATTAGCATCAATGTGCCAATAGTGAATGCTGGTTGACTACACAGAAGTCAGCGGTCAATATTGCTGAAATGATTGTTAGCCAATTCAGGATGACTATTGTCTAGTTAAAGGATTAGTTGGTTCTCAGTTAATTAATAGCACTGATTGCCTAGATCTATCTTGGATCGATCTTTACAAAGTAAATTGACCGATCAGGACAGATAGAGGCAGGAGGGGTAGGTAAGGCCTTGTAGATGTATTTTTATATGCAATGATATCCAACAAGGTTGACTTCAGTTTGCCGCAAGGTCGATAAACCTAAAAAGTTGATGGTCAGCAGGTGATTGCTCGTAAGCATCTTTCTCCACAACCCTTTCGCTAAGCACCCAGTAGCCGTTATCTGTTAAAGGCACAAATGTGTCTGTGAAAAGAGTAATACCACTGCAATAGTTGCCAGTAGATGGATCGCTGTACTGACTGTTGTAAGTATGACTTAGGTAGCCATGACCGGTATTTGTAGTGCTCTTGGTGAAAATCGTTATTACTTTTCCGTGGATGTGACGATGAACCATTGTTACTACATTGTTTTTTATGCGATAGCGATCACCACTATTTTTGCCTCCAACGATCACTTCCATGCCCACTTCATTATTGTCACCCGCCGTGAAGGTGTTCTCACCATGGGTCTGCTCAAAACTGCGTCGCACACGATGAATAGCAACCTCCCATAACTGGGAAGAAATAGATTTATGAATCAATTCATCATCAATACCATCCACGCTGGCCTTGAGATCAGCGCCTAACTGAAAGTGTCCTTCTTCTACGCGATCGTTATGTAACCAGAGGCATCGACCTCGGTAACCCGAAAAGCTTGGATCCCAGGTGTAGCGATTCTCATAGGCTGCCTGAAAAAGTTCTCGGCAATCACACCCAGGAGTCATAACGATCGAAGAAGTGCTAGCGATCACGGCGAAGGCATTAGCTAAATGAACCCTAATGGGATATCAAGCGTGAATGTCTTGAAGAGCTGCAATGGACAATGTTTGACCTTGTAGTGCTGTTATCCCTTCGACAGCAGCTCGTGCTCCAGCGAGCGTAGTGAGCGTCGGAACTGCGTAGTCAAGGGCAGCACGTCGCAGATACTTGTCGTCATGAGCTGCTTGGCGGCCGATCGGTGTGTTGATCACCAATTGAATTTGACCTGAGCGAATCAAATCTTCAATATTGGGACGCCCTTCATGGACTTTGAGTACGGATTCAACTCTTAACCCAGCTTGGTTAAGGGTTTGAGCAGTTCCAGAAGTGGCAGTCAGATCAAAGCCAAGTTCAATCAGTTTTTTGGCGATTGGAATTAGTGCTGGCTTATCCCGGTCATGAGTAGAGAGAAAAACTGTGCCACTTATTGGCAAGGCTTCGCCAGCTGCTAGTTCAGCTTTGGCGAACGCCATGCCGAAGCTCGATGCTGATCCCATTACTTCTCCGGTGGATCGCATCTCTGGACCAAGCACCGAATCAGCTCCAGGGAAGCGTCGGAATGGCAGTACAGCTTCTTTAACAGCTTGAAGCGGTGGTTGAGGTTCGCTATTGAGGCCAATGCTTGCCAATGTTTCTCCTGCCATTAACCGCGTAGCGATCCTGGCAAGGGGCACTCCCGTTGCTTTAGCTACAAAAGGAACGGTGCGCGAAGCACGAGGATTCGCTTCAATGATGAATACTTGTTCAATACCTGCATCATCTCGCTGAACAGCGAATTGCAAATTAATCAGCCCTTGAACCTTAAGGGCAAGTGCTAAAGCTTCACTCCAATAACGAATGGTGCTAAGAGCCTGCTCACCTAGAGAGATGCAAGGAAGGCAGCAAGCGGAATCACCAGAATGAATACCAGCTGGTTCGATGTGTTCCATTAGACCGCCAATAACTACTACCCCTTCTCGGTCACATAGGGCATCAACATCAACTTCTACGGCATTCTCCAGATACTGGTCGATAAGTACCGGATGATCGGGCTCTACCTGAACTGCTTCTGTCATATAGCGATTCAATTCTTGTTCATCAAAAACTACCTCCATAGCTCGGCCACCAAGCACATAGGAGGGACGAACCACAACGGGATAACCAATATTTACTGCTATTGCGCGAGCGTCTTCTTTGCACCTAGCTAAACCATTTCGTGGTTGGCGAATCTGCAGTTTCCGCAGGATTGCTTCAAATTGTTCACGATCTTCAGCTTGATCAATTGACTCCGGCGATGTTCCCCATATCCGAGTGCCTAATGATTGCCCAATCGGTGTCTCAAGCCAGCGAAGCAGAGGGATTGCCAACTTGAGTGGTGTTTGTCCACCGAACTGAACGATTACACCATCAGGATGCTCGGCTTCAATTATATTTAGCACATCCTCAAGAGTTAGCGGTTCAAAATACAGTCGATCACTAGTGTCATAATCTGTGGAGACAGTTTCTGGGTTGCTGTTAACCATCACAGTGGCAAATCCTTGATCCTGCGATGCAAATGAGGCATGGCAACAGCAATAGTCAAATTCAATGCCTTGGCCGATGCGGTTGGGCCCCCCGCCAAGGATCATCACTTTGCTTCGCTTCTCTGCAAGTACTTCAGTTTGAGGTTTAAGAGTATTTAGCTCACCATCAGAATCCAAGCGGTATAGAGGTCGCTCATATGTGGAGTAGAAATAAGGCGTAGTAGAGGCAAATTCGGCTGCGCAAGTATCCACTGTCTTGAAGATAGGTTTGATGCCTAGGGCTTCCCTTCTAGTCCTTACAGAGAGTTCAGTTGAATCTGTCGCCCAGCTAATTTGACGATCGGAATAACCTAGCTGTTTCAAACTGAGCATACATTCCGCATCTAGTTCATCTAATTGCCGGCCCACAAGATGTGTTCTCTCGATGTTTATTAGATTGCGCAGTTTTGCTAAAAACCAGGTGTCAATTTTGCTCAATGAATAAATGTCTTGATCACTTCGTCCTGCCAACATCGCTGTACGCACAGCCATGATTCGCTGAGGAGAGGGTATGCGTAGTAAGCGCTCAACTTCCGAAGAAGTCAGTTCTAGTTCCTGACGATCACAACCCCAGCCAGCCAGCCCTGTTTCGAGAGATCGCAAGGCTTTTTGAAAGGACTCCTCAAAGCAACGGCCGATTGCCATTGCCTCACCAACGGACTTCATAGCTGTAGTGAGTACAGCAGGACTGCCCTTGAATTTCTCAAAGGCAAATCGCGGTATTTTAGTGACTACATAATCAATTGTTGGTTCAAAACAGGCAGGGGTTTTACCAGTGATGTCGTTGATAATTTCGTCGAGGGTGTAGCCGATAGCAAGACGAGCTGCAATCTTGGCAATCGGAAAACCCGTTGCCTTGCTTGCGAGTGCAGATGATCTACTAACACGCGGATTCATTTCAATAACTATTACTTCGCCATTATCTGGATTGATTGCGAATTGAATGTTGCTACCACCAGTCGCAACACCGATTTCGCGAATAATTGCAATAGCCTGATCTCTAAGCCTTTGATATTCACGATCTGTGAGGGTCTGTGCAGGGGCAACAGTTATTGAATCGCCAGTATGTACACCCATGGCATCAAGATTTTCGATGCTGCATACGATCACGACGTTGTCTGCCAGATCGCGCATTACTTCCAGCTCGAATTCTTTCCAGCCCAGTAGAGATTTCTCGATCAAAATTTGAGAAACCGGACTGGCATCAAGGCCGCTTTTGCAAATCGCGGCAAACTCTTCAGGGTTGTAGGCGATACCACCACCACTGCCACCAAGAGTGAAGGCTGGTCGGATGATGCGTGGAAAATTATTTATCGCTGCACCTACAGCTTCTGCCTCTTCGAGGTTGGAAGCGATCCCTGATGGGCAGACCCTTACGCCAATGCGCTTCATGGCCTGCTTAAACATTTTTCGATCTTCTGCTTTTCGAATTGCAGATAGATCAGCACCGATTAACTCAACTCCAAAACGTTCAAGAGTGCCGTTCTCCGCCAGGGCCACAGCCAGATTGAGAGCTGTTTGACCACCCATGGTTGGTAACAATGCATCTGGGCGTTCCAGCTCAATCACACGGGCCACCACTTCAGGTGTAAGTGGTTCGATATAAGTGCGATCGGCCATCTCGGGATCAGTCATGATCGAGGCCGGATTGGAATTCACCAACACCACCTCAAAGCCCTCGTCACGAAGGGCTTTGCACGCTTGAGTGCCTGAATAATCAAATTCACAGGCTTGACCAATCACGATTGGTCCTGACCCCAACAGCAGGATGCGACGCAGATCGGTCCTCCGAGGCATGGGCTTTCAGGTATTGGCCAAACCTGACTAGCTTCCCATGCAGCAGCAGAGATACTTCAGTTAAAACACCCAGGTGCTCGGTAGCCGCTAACTTTATGAGGAAGGAGATAGATGGAGACCATGAGCGAACTCCAGCGCCTTAAGGGGCAGCTGCCACCAGAGATGCAGAGCTGGGTGTTCGTGGAGGCGGCCGCAGCGGTAGATCCACCCTTGATAACCCTTGAGGAAATTGGCCGTGATGAGGTCGAGATCCAAATCGATCTCGAGCAATGGGACAACTTTGCACTCGATCACCGCAACTTACTTTTCTGGCATGAGGTTGGTCGCATCCAGAACGACACCATCCCTCGTGATGGCTGGGAGATGGCTGCTTTAGCCATCGGCCTCGGCGGTGCCATCGGTGAACTCTGGGTTCAAGACGGGTTATTGCTGTTGATGGCCCTAGGCCTTTCTGGCTTCGCTGGCTATCGGCTTTATCTCAAGAACAACACTGAAAAGCGTCTTCAAGATGCCATCGCTGCTGATGAGCGTGCCATCGATATTGCCTGCAATTTCGACTACAGCGTGCCAAATGCCTATAAGAGCCTTGGCGGTGCATTGAAGGAGTTGGTTGAACAAACTCGCAAAAAGAAGAAGCGCAGTTTCTATGAAGACCGCCTAGAAGCCTTACGTAAGAGTGCGGGTAAGGCACGTGCAGAGATGGCTGAACAACAAGGATCCCGCCAGTCAGTAACTAGTGAGAACGTTTATGGATAGTGAGCAGTTGGCAGGAATAGCCGCTGAAGCCTGCGATGACCGCAAAGCTACTGATATTCACCTGATTCGCATCGATGAGGTTTCAAGCCTGGCGGATTGGATGGTGATTGCCGGAGGGTTGTCGGAGGTGCAAGTACGAGCAATTGCTAAATCAGTAGAAGATCGCCTTGAGGAGGAAGCCGATCGCCTGCCCTTGCGTCGCGAGGGGATAAACGAGGGCAAATGGGCACTGCTTGATTATGGGGAGCTGATTGTGCATGTTTTGCAGCCAAACGAGAGGAGTTACTACGACCTAGAGGCTTTTTGGAGTCACGGAGAGCATCACGGATTCATGAATTCCGATCTTGCCAAGGTCTCGTAAGTTTTGCGCTAGCTTCGTTTTGCATTGCCTAGTACGAACTCAGCGCTGAGGGTTTGAGCAATTCTGTGGGCTCGTTGATGTTTATTTTTTCCCTTGCCAGTAGTTCTTGATCTGGCCAAGCCTTTACTTTGAAGTGCTGAATACGCTTTTGGTATTAATCCCCATCTACTGCATCTAGCTAATTTGTGTGTTATTTGAGCTAAAACCCTCTCTGAGGTGGCTAGACGCATTTGCATTGGCTAATGCTGCGCTCGCTGATACTGCAGATTTTGTTTTGGAAATATGTTTTTCAGCGCTAGGTCGATTGGTATTGGTAGGGCCTTGGTAACCGGTCTTATGGTTATAGGGTCATCTGCCAGGCTCTCTGAAGCCCAGAAGCTCGCTTGAGCATTAATCTCCCAGCCGGATTCGGCAGTTCCCAACGATCGAGCACGCCGCCTCTTGAGGTGAGCCTTAAACGCGGCTCCAGCGTGGAATCAATCCATCGCGTGCATGCTGTGGTTTGCGATGGCCGCGGCCGCATCCTGATGCGTGCGGGCTGCCCAGATTTTGAAACTTTTATCAGATCTGCTTTAAAGCCTTTTCAGGCGCTTCCATTGCTGAGCAGTGGTGCGGCTGAGCAGATGAATTGTGGCGAAAGGGGAATAGCAATCTGTTGCGGATCCCATTCAGGAACAGCTACCCATGCCCGTGAAGCATTCAAGTTGCTGTGGAATGCAGACCTTGATCCAAGTCTTCTGCAATGCCCCACCCCACCAGGTGCTACAAGTCCACTAGAGCACAACTGTTCTGGCAAGCATGCTGGTTTCCTTGCTACTTGCAAGAAGATGGCATGGCCTCTCAATTCTTACTTGCAAGGAAGCCATCCACTGCAAGTGGAGGTAAACAGACGCTTGGCGGAATTATTAGGCCTTCCAGCCGAAGAGTTGGTGGCAGCCAGGGATGATTGTGGGGCTCCAACCTTTCGCTTGCGACTAGACCACATAGCACTGCTTTATGCCCACCTTGGATCATCCAGCCATGCAGAACTAGAACAGGTGTTAAGGGCGATGCTGGCTCACCCTGAGCTAGTAGCGGGTGATGGTTTATTTGATACCGAATTAATGCGCCGTGCTCATGGGCAGGTCGTGAGCAAGGGGGGTGCTGAGGGCATTCAATGTTTAAGCCGTGTTGGTGAGGGTATGGGTGTAGCGATCAAAGTGGAGGATGGATCAAAAAGGGCAAAGCATGCGGTGGCACTTCACCTGCTTCGTCAGCTTGAGTGGCTCACTCCTGTAGGGCTACAAGAATTGGAGGAACAGGTTTTATTGATTGCTCCTGGTGTTCAGCTAGAAGTTACCGGCGCACTGAGATTCCAGGAAACCTAAACAAACTGCTTTTGATGACGACTCCGGCAGTTATGCTCAGTTGGTCAACGCGGGGTAGAGCAGTCTGGTAGCTCGTCGGGCTCATAACCCGAAGGTCGGGAGTTCAAATCTCCCCCCCGCCACCAAATCAAGAAGCCTGACAGGGACCCGAAAGGGTCCCTTTTTTATTGTCTGTGATTGGTTTTTTACACGTCAAAACAGGCCGGGTAATAAGTCGAAAGCCTGTGCTACTTCTGTCAGTTTGTGCCTGCTTATGACGTTGGAGTGACCCTAGGGAACACAAGTTTTTAAAAATGTAAGGCAAGTTTTGTAATCAGATAGGCAGGGCGGTGAGGCTGCGTGACCAGATTGCGATGGAAGTAGTGATCACTTATACCTCCAAGTAGCCGTATCCACCATTACACCTCACCCCGTTTACTAGGCGACATTCTCTGTAGATATCGGTGCTAAAAGCGGCTTCAACGCATCGCCCATCCATGGCGAAAGGACACGATCACGTCGATCATGACCATGGCGATGCAGAGTTGACCATCACTGCAACTAAAGCCAGCAAGGTCAAGCGCGTTGTTGCTGGCACCAGCTTCTCTGTGGCAGGGCTTGATAAGGGAAGCTTTGTCATCGCCTCCAACCGTAAGGAACTGAAGTCGCTCATGAAAAGCGATGCGGATGTGGTTTATGACGTGAAGAAAGGAACGCTCTACCTCAATGAGAACGGATCAAAGAAAGGTTGGGGAGCCAAGAGGGTTGTTTGCCTGATCGCCAAGTTAACGGGCAAGCCTGAGCTGAGTTCAGACAACTTCGATGAATTGACGGCCCAATCCATTGAGGCAGGTGGTGGTGCAGGCCTATCTATACAAGAGATGTGCATGTTTCGTAAGAATTTATTTATTTGAGGATCGATAGAGCTATTTCAATATTTAAGTAACTAAATTTAGATTTTCCCAATAAGAAGAGAGTTTTTTAAACTAATAAAATATATTGTGAAAAAAACAGTTACATGATTATATGCAAATCTATATATAGCGAGCAGAATGCATGAAGCGGAGCTTCCAATGCGACACAATTGCTGTCAATGGGCTAATAAATGCATATTTCAAATCTACTTAAAGACTATTTCAATTAAAAAAGAAAGCTTAGACAATAAACCGCTCATTGGCTAAGGTCAAATTAATTAAGATTCAACAAATGCAAATAATTAGCGCATACAGAGATTTCTGGCAGAAAGCTTTTGATTACAAAGGCAGAACATCTAGAATTGATTTATGGCTTATTGTTCTTGCGGGATTCATCGTATCATTCGTGATCTGGCTGCCATTTGGAGGCTTTTGGGCCCCATTGATGCAGCTCCCAGAATTACTTAGCAACCCAGATGTAGTAGAACTCTACCAGCAACCAGCAATCATTACACTTTGGGCTTGGTTTAATGTAATCCCTACAATTCCTCTTTATGTAAGAAGAATGAGGGATATAGGTAAGCACTGGGCTTGGATATTTATTATTTTAGCCCCATTTATTGGACCATTCTGGTTTCTGTATCTACTATTGCAACCCTCAAAGTAAATACAGCCTAATCTAAATATACCCTTAATTAAAAATAAATGAAGTTGTATAAAGACCAACCTTCTCTGATATGACCACTTACGCGTCCTGAATAAAAACTCGAGCCTGCAACCTCAATCTACAGATAAGCAGTCCGAGTGGCGACCATTCAGACAAGCACTCAGGATTTAAGTGTCTTCATCTTTAGCAATCTGATTCACAGGTTTTTTTATTACGCCTGCTGAGATCGACTTGTTCGCTATGTAATTGCTTGTCAGGAGCGCTAACCCTGACCAATTAGGATGGTTAATAGATACTTATTCAAATTATCCAAACCCCGACTAGGAACCGCTTCTTGGATCTACGTCGACGTAAAAGGATAGGTGAGCTATTCCTGAATTATTAGTGAACTTACCTTGAGGGAAGCATCTGGATAGCACTCCAGCGATACAGATGGCAGCTCAAAGTTTGGGCGTCGGGGTTATCCTTTTTTTACTAAGAACGACCTTAGAGAGTTCTTCTCCAGCTGATTAATCACAACATGTAGTCCGGAAACAGCAACAAGTGCCCGTATAAAGCCGATTAGGCCGTTAAATTAAGGTGATATTTCATACAAGCTGCCGATGGCTTCCGCGAGTGAAAAAAAGGAAGACGTCAAGTCCAAGCTTCGGGATCTCCGCAAGGACCTTCGTGTGATCCATACAAGGGTGACTGAGGAAACAGTGATGCCGGAGCCTGGTGAAATCCGAGCTGCAATGATCCAGCTGGATGCTTTGCTTGAAGTGATTGAACCCAAGTCGGCCAAAAAATCCAGGGCGAAAGCTAAGAAAACAGACACTGGGACGGTAACGACCTAGAGGTGATCGGCGACTGCAGGCGCTCCTATGACTTTGGAATACCTAAATCAACAAGCCAAACCTTGTTTCGTTTGTACACGACAAGGGTGCATCACCTCCTCACCAATTTCTTGATGGATGCACTGCATAGCCATAACTACCCCAACCATCAAGTCAATGACTAATAACGCCCTGCCGCCGATTGCCGGACGCGAAGCCGAGATTCTTGACTTGGTTCAGCAAACAAAACCTGTTTTTTTAACGCATAGCAATCTGAAGTCAAGTCAGTTCCAGTCAGCTTTTGCCTGCGCGCTGCATATGCACCAGCCCACGATTCCAGCTGGGCCGAATGGAGAACTTATCTCACATTTGCAATACATGTTGGAGCACAGCCAAGAGGGTGATAATCACAATGCCGAACCCTTTGCTCATTGCTATAGACGCCTTGCTGCAATTATCCCTCAACTGATTCGAGAAGGATGCAACCCCCGGATCATGCTGGATTACTCGGGAAATTTGCTCTGGGGTGTTGAGCAAATGGGCCGTAGCGACATTCTCGATGCTTTAAAAGTTCTTACTTGCGATCCCACTGTTAAGACCCACGTCGAATGGCTCGGCACCTTTTGGAGTCATGCCGTTGCACCCTCAACTCCTATCCCAGATCTCAAGTTGCAGATCATGGCCTGGCAACATCAGTTCGCCGCCATGTTTGGGCGAGATGCATTGCAACGGGTGAAGGGTTTTTCACCGCCAGAGATGCATCTCCCTAACCATCCAGATACTCTTTATGAATTAGTAAAGGCTTTAGGAGAATGTGGATACCGTTGGCTACTGGTTCAAGAAGACAGCGTTGAAAACCTAGATGGCTCATGTCTTAGCTACGAGCAGAAATACGTTCCCAATCAACTTGTGGCTCGCAATTCCAGAGGGGAAACAGTAAGCATTTTGGTGCTGATCAAAACCCAGGGCTCAGATACCAAATTGGTAGGACAGATGCAGCCTTATCACGAAGCATTAGGGCTGGGATTGCAAACACTGGGAGGGAAGAAAATTCCATCCTTGGTTTCTCAGATTGCCGATGGAGAAAATGGCGGAGTAATGATGAATGAGTTTCCGAGCGCCTTTATTCAGGCTCATAAAACAATTGCTTCTCAGGCTGATGGTCCGAACACAGTTTCGGTTAACGGCACTGAGTATCTGGAATTGTTGGACTCCACTGGAGTCCAATCTGCTGATTACCCGTTGATTCAGGCTGTCCAGCAATACAAGCTTTGGAGAAACGTGAGCAGCCCCATCACAACAGAATCGGTCGATGTGGCCATCAGCGAATTAAAAGAAATAGATCCCTCCTTCTCGATGGCCGGCGCTTCCTGGACTAATAACCTCAGTTGGGTAGATGGCTATGAGAACGTTTTAGAGCCGATAAACCTTCTTAGTGCCAAGTTCCACAAGGTGTTCGATCCTTTGGTTGCTATGGATCCTGCGGTAACGAAAACACCTCACTATCAGGAATCTTTGCTTTACGTGCTGCTGTTGGAAACCAGTTGTTTTCGATATTGGGGCCAGGGAACTTGGACCAATTACGCCAGAGATCTCTACCAGCGCGGTGAAGCCGTGATCAATTCAGTAACTCAGTTAGCCAGATGTTCAGTAG
>MPMC02152373.1_pt1 | contig 15397 bp, 17 predicted proteins | sample 1617281 | NCBI WGS metagenome assembly MPMC02 (sample SAMN05944809, study PRJNA350692) | marine metagenome | biome: marine; feature: ODZ; material: water; isolation source: 100 m water sample filtered on 30 um supor filter | place: Pacific Ocean | collected 2012-04-09 | depth 100m m | reverse complement strand
CCACAAGTGCAGCCGTCTGATGCTCTTCGCCACTGAGTTCAGGATGAGCATGGAGATGACGCCTCAGCTCAATTAGCTCAGGTAAAACCTGAGCTAAACGATCGTTCCAGCGACGCAAGAGCGTCATTGATCCTCCTGGGCAAGGAATGCAATCAGATCCGCCGTAGGCTTGGGCGGCCAGCAGCGAATCTGCCGCAGCCAATCCAGCTGGCGATAGCGATTATCGAGCCCAGCTGCAGCAACCCAGTGACTTTGCGCTTCACCATGAGAACCTTGCTGCCATAAAAGACCACTAAGAGCCGCACGCGCATCAGCGAACATCGGATATTGACGAATTAAATGGCGTAATTCAACTTCCGCCGTCTTCAAATCACCCAACTGATAAGCCGCAAGAGCCTGCCTGGATCGAGCCATAGCGAAGTCCGGCCGAGCCTTCACGGCCCTGCCATAGAGAGCCGCCGCCGCATTCCAATCGCCCTGGGAAGCTCGGAGGCTACCTAGGTTGTAAAGGGCTGCAGCATCTTCTGGATCAAGCTCCAGGAGCTGATCCGAGAGTGACAAGGCTGCAGACAGTTCTCCCACCTCACTAGCCGCCAGAGCCTGATCAAATAAAGGCTGGATGACTGGCACGGCTGCAAAAGCTGCTGGCTGCACCAAAAAGAGCACCAAAGCCAACAAAAACAGCTCATTTACGGATAAAAGGACGGTTCTCCACCGTCGCCAAAAGTTCATGTCAGCTCCGGCCAATTGAGATGGCGACGACCAGCTCCAGTAACCATCCGACCACGTGGGGTTCGCTGCAAAAAGCCAAGCTGCAGCAAAAAGGGTTCCACTACTGCTTCAAGGGTGGCCGAATCCTCCCCCAGCGCAGCCGCCAGAGTATCCAAGCCGACTGGACCACCGCCATAAGACTCCAGCAGCAACTCCAGCAAGCGACGATCACTGGCATCAAGACCACGAGCATCAACCCGATGCAGGGTCAGAGCCTCATCAACCAACGAAGCATCGATCAAGCTCGTCCCACCACGCACACTGGCTACATCACGCACCCTGCGCAGTAGACGATTGGCGATTCTTGGTGTCCCCCTACAACGGCGAGCAATCTCCTGACACGCCTCCGCGGCTAACTGCAGCCCCAACAATCCCGCCGCACGCTCAACAATCGCCTGCAAATCCTCCAGACCATAAAATTCCAGGCGTTGAATCAAGCCAAATCGATCCCGAAGCGGCGAACTCAGTGCACCAGCGCGGGTGGTAGCCCCCACCAGGGTGAAAGGGGGTAGATCCAATGCCCTGGTTCGAGCTGTGCTGCCCTTGCCGACCGTGAGATCAAGCCTCCTATCCTCCATAGCCGGATAGAGCAATTCCTCAGCGACCCTTGTGAGTCGGTGAATCTCATCGATGAATAAAAGCTCACGAGGCTGCAAATTCACCAAAAGTCCAACAATGTCGCGTGGGCGCTCAAGGGCCGGAGCACTGGTGATACGACATTTCACCCCCAGTTCTTCAGCCAACACCAGAGCCATAGTGGTTTTACCCAAGCCAGGAGGGCCATAGAGCAAAACATGATCTAAAGCCTCACCTCTGCCCATCGCGGCCTTAACGGCAATACCCAACACCTGCTTGAGCTCTTGCTGACCGATGTAGTCATCCAGCCGCCGGGGTCTAAGTCCATCTTCTCGTGGTGGACAAGATTCTTCTGGCATTGGGGCAGCATCAACCACCCTGGACTTTGCTGCTGGCGAATGGGACTCAGCCCGACCAGCGCTGGAAGACACTATCGCCATGCTGAAAGGGTACCGGCCCCTGGATAGGGTCTAAGCATCGGTGCAAATAGATGGCGAAAACAGCAAGCAAAAAAAAGGCTGCTGCCGCAAGAGCCGCAGCCAACAAGCTGTTAGCAGATAACCGGCTAGCAAGGCATCAGTACGAGATCCTCGACACTCTTGAAACCGGCATCGAACTGGTGGGCACGGAGGTGAAATCGATCCGAGCTGGCCAAGCAAATCTGCGCGATGGATTCTGCCTAATCCGCAAGGGCGAGCTGCAACTCCATAACGTGCACATCTCCCCTCATAGTCATGCCGGCAGCTACTTCAATCACGATCCACTACGAGTACGCAAACTGCTCGCTCACCGCCGTGAGATTGACAAGCTACGAGGCCAACTCGACAGGAAAGGACTCACCTTGATACCCCTCAACCTGCATCTCAAGGGTTCATGGATCAAACTCACCATTGGGCTAGGCAAAGGTCGCAAGCTGCACGACAAGCGTCAAGACGAAAAGCAAAAACAGGCCGATCGAGAAGTGAAGTCCGCCCTGGCGCGCTACTAATCAGCCAAAAGAACTTGAGTGGGCTTATCGAGAGTTTCCTGCAGCGGAGAACTGGGCAATACCGGAGTTATGGAAGGCTGTTCTGAGTTATAAAGAGCACCGGTGGCTGAATCCGGTTTTGGATCCGGATCCAAAGCCGGTAAAGACTTAAAGACTTGCTGATCTACACGGCAGGAGAGGGTGAGCAAGCCAGTTGCCACACCTTCGTTAGTCACTAGCACCTGCACAGGCGAGCCTGCTTCTAGCGGTAGGTTCACCACACGCAAAGCACCGCGCTCGGCAACCACATCACCATTGAAGCTGTAGACGATCATCTGCATCAACGGTGAGCCTTTGATGCTTAGCAGTAGACGGTGCCCAGGCTGCACTCGGATCGATATCAAGCGCGCTCCGCCAGGAGAGACCCTTGTAGAAAAAACAGTTGGAGTAGAAGGTCTGGTCTCTAGCATCTCGATCTGCAAATCAGCCAAGCTGCGCAAGGCCGCCGCATACCAGAGCTGCAAATAGGGCTCTGCAGGTTTATCAATATTGAACGCACCCGGAAGCAAGTTCTGTGCCCCTGCGGTTACTAACTGCTCAACCACACGAGCATTCACCCCCTGTGCCATCAAGTCTTTCCTCTGCTTCTGCCAATCGTTGTTCTCCAAATCCCCCAGGCGACTACGTAGCTGAGGTTTGAGTTGTTCAATTCTCGCTAGCCATTCCTCGGCCAAGTCATTCCAAAGCTGATGCAAAGGAGCCTCCTCACTTGCATCGACAGGAAGTCCTCCCCCTCTCTGCGAAGAACGAGCCAGCCAACTCTCATCCACCAGCTGCAGAAACCAACTCTGGTTAACCTGCAAAGCCCTCAGCCGACTCAACAACTGCTGCCGCTGATCAACCTCTGCAACTGGAAGGCTGAGAGCTGGGACATTAGCTAATAAATCCCTTTTCATTAATGAAGCCGACCCCGGAGGGTTAGCACGACTGAGCACGAGCCAACCAATTGCAGTGCCAAGCACCGCAGATGCCAACAAGGCCCCAACTACAGGCCAGAGGCTGCCTTCTGCAGCCAGTTCACGTTGTTCAGCGCGCCGTCGAAACGACTCATTAACAGGGCCATTCTCCACCACACTCGTTAAAGCCCTCAGGCAATGGAGATTAGGCGAAGAAACAGCTTGAACCGCTGTTGAAATAGCTCAAATGCCAATCGCCACGAAACCAGAAACCATTTATGGCTCAATAGACTTTGGACGCATGGGTTAGCTAAACGTTGCAGCTGTGTGCTGATCGTAAAAGCCCTAAAGCAGAGATTCCATCTCCTGCAATAAGCAACTGAAACAGGTCATGCAACAGCAATCCGATAAACCTATGTTCCGAGCCAGCCTTTGATGCCTCCATGGTCAAAAGCCCAATAGCTCTAGATCAACCAAAAGACTTGCTACTTAAGCGATTGCTGTATGTACGCCAAGTCAGTGAAGAGTTGATCGCACCCCTGCTACCTGAGGACCTCTGCCTACAAGGCATGCCGGACGCTAGTCCGCCCAAATGGCACCTAGCCCACACCAACTGGTTCTTCGAGACATTAGTGCTCAAGCCCTACCTGGCCAGCTACGAGGGTTCGGATCCCCGCTGGAACTATTTATTCAATTCCTATTACGACTCCCTCGGCAATCGCCACCCGAGGCCTCAGCGAGGCCTACTCACACGTCCATCGATCGAAGCTGTGATGGCTTGGCGCAATCACGTCAATAAAGAACTAGAGCGACTACTGACCGATCGCAATGATGACTTGAATGACTTGCTTGAACTAGGGCTTCAACACGAGCAACAGCATCAGGAACTACTACTGATGGATGTGCTTGATGGCTTCAGCCGACAACCCCTAGAGCCTACCTATCGAAGTGATTGGCAAGAAAAGTGGGATTTATCAATGTCCACAATGAGCGCGAATACTGAAGGCAAAGCTGAATGGCTGAGCTGTGAAGGTGGCCTGGTAAATATCGGAGTTGATCAGGCAGACACAAGTGACGTCAACAATGGCTTCCACTTCGACAATGAAGCCCCTCGACATCAGGTTTGGCTTCAACCTTTTCAACTTGCCGACAGGCTTGTGACCAACAGGGAATACCTGGAATTCATAAGGGATGGGGGCTACCAACAGCCGGAGTTTTGGATGAGTGAAGGCTGGTCAATCCGTGAGCAACGCGGCTGGCTTTCACCTCGGTACTGGAGACAAGAAACAGCTGATACCAATTGGAGCTGGGAATTCACCCTGGCAGGACGAAAACCTCTAGATCCTCTAGCTCCCGTCCGCCACTTGAGCTGGTTTGAAGCCGATGCCTACGCACGTTGGGCCGATGCTCGTCTTCCCACTGAAGCCGAATGGGAAAGTGCCGTTGAGACCAATGGCTCTCAGATGCACCAACTACATAACGTGCTCTGGCAATGGACCGCTAGCCCCTATCGTCCCTATCCGGGATTCAAGCCAGTTGATGGAGCAGTTGGCGAATACAACGGCAAATTCATGAGCTCTCAATTCGTACTACGAGGCAGCAGTGCGCTCACCCCGGCAGAACACGCCAGGGACACCTATCGCAATTTCTTCTCACCAGCTAATCGCTGGATGGCCTCAGGAATGCGGCTAGCGAGATGAAAGCTCCAGCTATTAGCCCATTGCAAGCAGAGCTGATCAACCTGCACCCAGCCCTGGTCGACATGCGACGCATGGTTTGTGATGGCCTCAGAAAAAAACCACGCCAACTGCCGGCCTGGCTGCTCTACGACACTGAAGGATCCCGCCTCTTCGAACAGATCTGTGAGCAGCCTGAATACAGCCTCAGCCGTACGGAAACCGCACTATTAGGGAAACAGGCAGCGGCAATTGCCACAGCACTCGAATCTGGCGTAATCGTGGAATTTGGAGCCGGCAGTGCCCGCAAGGTTGGTCCATTACTGCGCAGCCTCCGACCAGCTGCCTACATAGCAATCGATATCAGTTCTGAGCATTTGCAAGAGTCCACCAATGCCTTGCAACGCCAGTTCCCGGAGGTGCCAATACTCGGCATCTGCTGCGACCACAGCCAACTGGATGCCTTGCCTGATCATCCACTGCTAAGAGGCCAGCGACGCATCGGATTCTTCCCAGGCAGCTCCCTTGGCAACTTTGAAGCCAAGGAAGCAATCGTGCTACTCCGTAACTTTCGCAAGCTATTGAATGGCGGCCCCCTACTGCTGGGTTTGGATCATCCCAAGCCAAAGGAACGAATGGTGGCTGCTTATAACGATGCCGCCGGTGTCTCCGCAGCCTTCGCCCACAACTTGCTGCATCGACTGAACCATGAACTGGAAGGTGACTTTGACCTAGACCAGTTCACCTACCGAGCCAGCTGGCAAGCCGAGCAAAGCAGGGTAGTGATGGAACTTGTAAGCAAATGCAAGCAGCTGATAACGGTCGCTGGACGCCAGTGGCTATTCACTGCTGGTGAATCGCTAATTACTGAATACAGCATCAAATATCTACCTGAAGCTGCTCTTGCACTAATAGCTGAAGCTGGCTGGGATGGAGTCCAGCGTTGGCATGATCCAGCCAACGAATTCTCCATTCACTTGCTCAAACCATCAAACTGCACTGCAAAGCCCAAAGCAGCAACAAATGAGCCGAGCCGAGCAACTTCGCAAAATCAGACAAGAGCGTGAGGGTCTAATCAAGGAGCTAGAGGCGATCTATTACAAAGCTTTTGAGCGGCTAACTGAACTTGATCTAGGAGAAGGAAGCGTGGCAAGACTCACCCAACTTCTACTGCGCTCACGTGAGGCGGCGATCACCCCCCTACAAGAGGAAATCGAAGCCCCACTGATCATCAGTGCTCCAGGTCAAACATGAACGCAACCTGGCTCGACGAACTAGAACGAGGCCTCGAAGAAAGACTGACCGCCTTCCTTAAGGAAAATCCATATCAGGAGTTGCTTCTCCGTGAACAACACCAAAAGGATCATCACTTCAACCTAGTAAGCCAGCGAGAGAAACTTCAAAAAGAAGCAAAGCAGCAACGCCAACAACTCCTCGAACTAGCAACCAACGTTCGAGAATGGAGCGCGAGATCGAAACGTGCCAAAAAAGCAGGCGCATTGGTCCTGGCTGATCGGGCCGACCAACACGTAGCCGAATTAATGGAACAGGGCCGACAACTGTGGTCAGACCTTGATCAACTGGGCAATCGTTTCAAAGACGTCGAGCAAAGGTTATGCGCACTATCTCAAAAATCAAATAGGGACCACTCAACACTCGAAGAAGACTGGACCTCATTCGAAGCACAGCAGGAGTTAGAAGAGCTCAAACGAAAGCACAGCCCTATGGCGTGATTTAGGCCTTGGAGGCCGGCGGTTCAAGACTCACGTTCTCCGGAGGAGGGGTTGGATCGGGGTCAGCAATCAACATGTGCTGAAGCACAATTTCCGGACGCTCGCTATCGCGCCAACGAATGCGATAGGCCGGCATTTTGGTGCCTCGACTGGTGGTCTGTTCCACAGGCTCCATAACCCATCCTCGCCGGGATCGGCCCTGGGGATTGCGCTTGACCACCGCATCGGCGTGTTTGAAGCGGAAACCTACGCGCTCGCCACTCATGGAAAGAGGACCATGCCACTGAGTTAATTATCCACTGCGACGGTTCCGCACTAAGAAGATTGCTTTTTCAGCTCCGGCCGAAGCAGAGGAAAGGCAATCACATCACGGATAGAAGGGCTGTCGGTTAACAACATCACAAGGCGATCTATGCCAATACCTAAACCACCAGTAGGGGGCATGCCTACCTCGAGAGCCTGAAGGAAGTCCTCATCCACCCCATTAGCCTCCAGATCCCCAGCCTGACGACGTGCTTGCTGCGCCTCGAGTCGCTGACGTTGATCAAGAGGATCAATCAATTCACTGAAAGCATTAGCCGTTTCCCGGCCAACGATGAACAGTTCAAAGCGTTCCACAAGCCCTGACTTACTGCGATGTTTACGCGCAAGAGGCGAAATTTCGATCGGATAATCGAGCACAAAGGTCGGCTGGATCAAACTGTCCTCCACCGCTTGCTCAAAGGCCTCATTGAGCAAGCGACCCACACTGTCTGCCTTAGGTGACACCTCCAGGCCGGCCTGTTCCATTGCTGTAGCTGCTGCAGGCCGGTCAGCAAAGCTCATAAAATCGAGCCCAGTTGCCTCCTGCACCAACTCATGCATGGTGGCCCTCCTCCAAGGTGGCGTTAGATCAATCTCTGTACCTTGATAAGTGATCTTGGTAGATCCACAGATCTGAGTACACACCGAAGCAACCAGCTGCTCAGTGAGATCAATCATGTCGATGTAATCGGCATAAGCCTGATAAACCTCGACTGTGGTGAATTCAGGGTTGTGACGGGTACTAATTCCCTCATTACGAAAGATGCGTCCAAGCTCATATACCCGTTCAAAACCACCCACTACAAGCCGCTTGAGATGTAGCTCTGTGGCAATCCGTAAATAGAGAGGGAGATCGAGTGTGTTGTGATGAGTAATAAATGGCCTGGCTTCTGCGCCACCCGCCTCAGCCTGTAGAACTGGTGTTTCTATTTCCAAAAAAGCACGATCATCAAGCCATCGACGGATAGCACTCACCATCAGGGCACGCCTTCGAAAAGTCTCGCGTGAATGAGGTGAAACAATTAGATCCAAATAGCGCTGCCGATAGCGCTTCTCCACATCCGCCAGACCGTGCCACTTATCGGGCAAAGGTTGCAAAGATTTGCTCAAGATCTGCCAGTGCTTCACTTTCACCGAGAGTTCACCCCGATCAGTGCGACGAAGAACGCCGCTGACACCAAGCCAATCGCCGGCATCAACCAAATTGATTAGCTGATCAAACTCCCCTGAAGCCGGCGAATCCGCTACTGCGGCATTAAGAGTGGCTTTTTCCAAATAAAGCTGAATCGTGCCGGTCTCATCCGCCAGGGTGAAGAAAGCAAGCTTGCCCATTACCCGACGGGTCATTACTCGACCAGCCACAGAAACAGTTACAAGCCGATCCTCACCCTTAGCTAAATCAGCATGTTCTGCCTGCAGGGTGGCGGTGCGATGGCTGGGTTCAAAACGCAGAGCATAGGGACCATCACCCAGCTCTCTCAGGGCTTTCGCCTTTTCTAGGCGAGTTTCGCGCAGCTCAGACAAGGCAATAAGAACTTACGAGCGCCATCTTGCCGGTCAATGGCGTCAGCGCTCTGTTCAACCCGTCTAGTTGATCAACTTGCGACCGCAACCGGCATCTCCCCTACGCGCTGGGAAGAGTAACCAATTCCCCGAACCGTAAGTATTAGCTCTGGATTACGTGGATCGGGTTCAAGCTTGCCGCGCAAGCGAGCCACATAAACATCAACTACACGCAAATCGGCAGCTCGACGAGGTGGATAACCCCAGAGCTGCTCCAAAATCTCAGCCCGGGGTACCACCCTCCCTGGTTCGCGGAACAACAATTCCAAAAGACTGAATTCGGTGTAGGTGAGACCGATACGCTCGCTAGCACGACTCACCTGACGACGATTGGTGTCTACCACTAGATCACCAACACGAAGGACACCTTGCCCTACGGGAAGATCTCTAATTTCAGTGGTGGAAGAACCTGAACCCACGCGACGCAAAATCGTGGCGATACGCGCTTCGAGTTCCTTGGGGCTAAATGGCTTAGGGATGTAGTCGTCTGCCCCAAGATCCAAGCCAGCCACACGTTCGGAAATGGCCTCTAATGCTGAGAGGAAGATGATCGGCACGCAGGACTCCGCCCGAAGCCTCCTACAAACAGCGAAACCATCCAGCTTGGGAAGCATTACATCGAGAACAATCAGATCAGGCTGTTCTCGATGAAATACCTCGAGAGCCTCTTCTCCATCCTCAGCACAAATCACCCGATAGCCGGCAAGTTGAAGGCGCGTCACCAAAATCCTCAGAACGGCCGGCTCATCATCAACAACCAGGATGGTGCCTTTTAGAGAAGCGGGAGCCTGATGCTCAGACACGTCAATAGCCTGGAGCTGAGAAGTGCCTCCCTCGTTCATGAGAATTCCCTGACATGAAGAAACACAACCTTACCCCCTCTACCTGAAGGGGAAATGGCTAAAAGCCCTGCGAAATGACAGTTTTTCTATTTATTTAAGATTTATAGAGTACTTATGCTTATGGATAAGTGTGAATTTAAGGCCATCTGGCTTTGGCATAACGGTTCCACTGGCGAGCTGCTTCTTCCACTGCCTGATCGCTACTGATTTGGCCAAGCATGGCCCGCTGCAACTGGGTATAAATAATGCTCTTTAGTCGCTTAACCCCAGGCGTAGCAGGTACTAAAACCCGCGCACGCTCCAAGGTTTTTGCAGATAGTGCTCGAGCAGCACGAATCTGAGCAGCCTTATGCGACTTGGGCTGTTCAGCTTTGAGCGCCATCTGCACCTGCTGCAAAGCCTGCAGTGACGATGGCAATACCTTGGCTTCCTGCGCAAAACGCGCCTGATTGGCAGCATTGGTCAGAAACAAGGCAAAATCCACCGCCTCTTGAGAATGAAGCGACTGGCTTGGCACAGTCAGGGTCATCAACGCCACATTCGCGCTGCCATCATCACCTGTGAGTGGTGGATGAGAGTGGGTGGCTTTGGCTACTCCAGGTGCATTGGTCTGAATACTGTCCAGAAATTCAGCACCACTAGCCAACATCGCCAAATCACCACTCTGATAAAGCTCAATTGCTCGTCGCTGGCCTTGGCTCACCACCTCGCGAGGCAGCAAGCCCTGCCTGTAGAGATCTGTCCAGAAGGCAAAAGCCCTCTTCCCTGTTGGAGTATTGAAACCAGCCCGCTGATGGGAATCCAACAAGGTGACGCCCATCTGCACCATCGACTCGAGCAATTCAGCCGAATCGTCTGGCGCCACGGTGACAAACAAGCCATAGCTGCCTGTGCGCTCGCGGATGCGACGCGCAAAGGCAGGAACATCCTGCCAACGTCGCGGTGGGACTTTGAGTCCTGCCTGATCCAATATCTCTTGATTCACCAGGCTGAGGCGCACCGTGAGATACCAGGGGATGGCAATCTGGCCAGCCTTGGAATCACGTCCAGCCTGCCAAACCGACGGCAAGTAACGCTGGGCTGCATCAGCAGGCAACAAAGGAGTCAGATCCATTAGCCCTCCTTTGCTGGCCAAATTTGCAGCAAAAGGAGGATTGAGATTGACCACATCTGGAGCTGTACGCGCATACACCGCAGCCAACAACTTGCGTTCCACATCCCAAGGCACATCAGTCCAGCGAACGACTGCCCCAGAGTGAAGCTCTTGCCAGTCCTCTATTACCCCCTTCATGTATGGCTCGAACTTCGCCAGGTTCAAGGTCCAAAGCTGCAGATCAGCCGCAGGCTGTTGCTTGGGGCGACACCCCCAACCAATCAAAACTGCCCCAACTACGACAAGACCTGCCACAAAGATCTTTCGTCGTATCCGCAAAATTTTCATGGCCTGTTCAAACTCGAGCCCGCCGTCGCCAAACCAACAGCTGCCAAGACACAATCAGCGGCGCAACTAATCCAGTAATGAAAGATTGCGCCAAACAACTTTGCCAGCCCCATGACTGAAGCCAAGGTGTCGCGCTATCGAACTGAATAAATAGAGTTTGTATCCACAAACTCAAGCCAAGCAAAGCAGTGCCAAACCATGTCAACAATCCGAGGTTGAAACTCCTCTTGATCGGAGGAGCCCGCCGGCCTAGTCGACCCCACCACCATCCCAGCGCCATCAGCACCGGCAAGTGACTCGCCCCGTCAAGGCAGATGCCATCTAGTACCAAACCAAGGCAAAGCCCGGCGATAAGTCCCGAAACCGGTCCATCAACAAGAGCCCAAGGCAATAACCACAACAATGCCCAACACGGACCAACACCAGAAAGTTTTAGCCAGGCTGGTGCCGCGAGGGTAAGCCAGGGCACCAAGAGGGCTGAAGCTAAACAGATCGGTTGCTGGTAAAGGCGCGTCATTAACGAATCTGCACCTGCACCCAGTCAATAGCTTCTGGTGCAGCGATTAGCTGCACCGCCGCAAGAGGAGCCGGAACTGCTCGATTGTCTACAGACTGAATCACACCAATAGGAAGATTGGCAGGCATCAACGTGCTGGCAGGAGAAATACTGACTAGATCACCGGGAAATGCGTTCGGATCCTTGTCGAGGAACTCCAACTGAGGTCTACTCGTACCCATGCCAACCAAGAGACCATGGCGATTGCTGCGCGGTATCCAAACCCCCACCCGACTACCTGGTGCTGTGAGCAATTGAACAAGTGCTGTTGTGGGTGTGACACTTTGAATCCTGCCAAGCAATCCTCCAGGTCCCATCACAGCGTCATCCTGAGCGATGCCATCAAGTTGGCCTTTGCCCAACATCAGCTGCTGCCACCACCCCTGAGGGGTGCGAGAAATTACCGCCGCTGAAATTCGACCAGATTTTGGCGCCTGACCAAGTGCAAGCAACCCACGGAGTCTTTGGTTGTCCTGCTCTAGCAATAGCAGTTTGGCCTGCTGCTCCAATTGAGAACCAGCCAGAATCCATTCTCGCTGAGCTGATCCAGGCCAAAACGGCCGACTAAGCAGGGCATAAGCATCGGCAAAACCGGCACCCTTGCTCCAACGCACAAGACCCAGGGCTCCCACTAACAACAGCCATGGCAAGATTCCACGCCAATGCCGCCAACGAAAAGAGGCCTGCCAAGAAGGGGAAGCCCCCATCGATTCAGGCCGTCATAGAAGAGCGGCTGAATTCAGGCGTATCGAGCACCCTACGCAGCCGCTTGTAATCCTCAAGCACCTGACCACAGCCATTGACGACACACAACAAAGGGTCCTCTGCAACATGGGTAAAGATGCCAGTTTCGTGGCTGATCAAGTCGCTAATACCGCGCACTAAAGCACCACCACCAGCAAGCATTATGCCGCGATCCACTATGTCAGCAGCCAATTCTGGTGGCGTGCGTTCCAAGGTGCTCTTAACCGCCTCCACAATCACATTTAGTGGTTCAGCTATCGCCTCACGCAGATCTCCAGCCTGCAAGTTGATCGAGCGAGGTAAGCCAGAAAGTAAATGCAGGCCACGCACATCCATGGATTGCTGATCAAACTCATGATTAGGGAAAGCGGAACCTATGCGGATTTTGATTTCTTCTGCCGTGCGCTCACCCACCACAAGGTTGTGAACCTTCTTCAGATAAACGCCAATAGCATCATTAATTTCATCACCGGCCACGCGGACCGACTCACTCAAAACAGTTCCTCCCAAGCTGAGGACAGCCACTTCTGTGGTACCTCCACCAATGTCGACAATCATGGTGCCAATCGGCTCGGTAACAGGAAGACCTGCCCCGATTGCAGCTGCAACAGGCTCATCAATGAGATGAACTTCCCGAGCCCCTGCCATACCTGCCTCTCGCACAGCACGCCTTTCAACACCGGTAACGCCGCTCGGTATACCAACCACTAAACGTGGGGCCACAATGCCTCTACCTTCATTGCCCTTCCGTATGAAGGTCTTCAACATCTGCTCGGCTGCATCGAAATCAGCGATCACGCCATCACGCAGAGGTCGAACAGCACGAATGTTGCCAGGAGTGCGACCAAGCATCAGCTTGGCATCGTCACCAACAGCCAAGGGCACACCGTTCTCTAGATCGAGGGCGACAACTGAAGGTTCCTGAAGCACGATCCCTTTGCCCGACACATAAATCAGGGTGTTGGCCGTACCCAGATCAATGCCGATGTCGCGTGATAGCTGAAAGCGACGGAAAAACACAGGCGCGGGACTCAAGTCGGCGAATCATAGGAGTAGTAGCCACCGCCATCTGTTACACCCAGCGTTGAGGGTGGAACTCCTTATAAGCAGCCACTTAAACCGTGGCGCATCATTGACCTAACACAAACACTAGGAGTCATCTATGGGAGTTAATTCCGTCACCCTCGTCGGTCGAGCCGGCCGCGATCCAGAAGTCCGCTACTTCGAATCTGGCAGTGTTGTGGCCAACCTAACCATGGCCGTAAACCGCCGCAGTCGCGACGATGAACCTGACTGGTTCAACCTAGAGATCTGGGGAAAGCAGGCCCAGGTCGCCGCCGACTACGTCAAGAAAGGCTCCCTATTGGGAATTATCGGAAGTTTCAAGTTAGATCGCTGGACTGACCGCAATACTGGCGAGGAAAGAAGCAAACCCGTCATACGGGTCGATCGTTTAGAGCTTCTTGGGTCCAAACGGGATGCAGAAGCAAGCAACCTTGGCGGTGGGGGATTTGGGAACAGCCCAAGCGAAGAGGAAGTGCCCTTCTAAATAACTCATTAATCAATCACTGTTGTGCCGCCTGCGCCAGATGCGCAGGCCTAGCCAGAGCAACCGCGGGACTGAAAGTTCCTGGTCTTGCCCCCCGGAGCCCTTAATCGCGTGGCCGGTCCGGCTAACCCTGGTGAGGCGGCGTTCCCGCTAGGGCCGTCTAATCAGAAGACCTGAAGCGAAAGGGAATAGCTGGACAAGGGGTTCAATCCTCAGCGTTACGCCGCCGCCAAATGCGCAGGGACAGCCAAACCCCTCCGGAGAAAACAGCCACCACCAACGCCACCTTGACCACCTTCGAAACGGGGTCAATCCATAACTCCACATTGCTGTAACTCTCACCAAGTGCAAAGCCCGCAACGGTGAGCAGCAAAGTCCAAATAAGACTCCCTGCTGTCGTCCAAATCAAGAATGGCGCGAACGGCATTAATTCAATGCCGGCAGGCACCGAAATCAACGTGCGAATACCAGGAACCAGTCGACCCCAAAACACCAAGGCGGTGCCGTAACGATTGAACCAACGCCTGCTACGCGCAAGCTCTTCAGGACTGATACCAATCCAACGACCATGCCGGCTGACCCAAGTCACAAGACGTGGCTCATTGATGACCCTGCCAATGCCATACCAACGAAGAGCACCTAACAGAGTGCCCAATAAGCCAGCTATCACAACTGGCAAAAACTGCAGTTGACCCTGCTGCACATAAAAGCCCCCAAGGGGCATGATCAACTCAGATGGAATAGGTGGAAAGAGATTTTCCAGAAACATGGCCGCGAAGATGGCGCCATAACCCATCCACTCATTGGCCTCCACAGCCCTGCCGATCAAGTCCGGCAACTGAGTAATCAGTTCTGAAAACCCCATGGAGCCTGCACATAATCGCGCAAGTCTTCCATGGGACGTACAAACAGTTCAAAAATCCGATCAGTAGCGGTAGTGGTCGGGCTTATAGGGACCTTCAACAGGAACACTGATGTAGTCAGCCTGCTGCTTGGTGAGCTCAGTGAGTCTGGCACCAATCTTGCCTAGGTGGAGACGCGCAACCATCTCATCTAGATGCTTAGGCAACACATAAACCTGATTGGAATACTGATCACCTTTTGAGAACAATTCGATCTGAGCTAACACCTGGTTGGTGAAGGAATTACTCATCACAAAGCTGGGGTGACCGGTGGCACATCCCAAGTTCACCAACCGTCCTTCAGCTAAAAGGATGATCTTGTTTCCGCTGGGCAAAGTGATGTGATCCACCTGGGGCTTGATGTTCTCCCATTGGTACTGCTTCAGCGACGCCACATCGATTTCATTGTCAAAGTGACCGATATTGCAAACGATTGCCTCATCCTTCATTCGGATCAGATGTTCATGGCGGATCACCTCAAAGTTGCCGGTGGCAGTGACAAAGATGTCGACGTCCTGAACTACCTCATCAAGACGCACCACCCGATAGCCCTCCATCGCTGCCTGCAGAGCACAGATGGGATCAATTTCAGCAATCATCACTGTGGCACCGAGGCCCCGTAGGGATTGAGCTGAACCCTTACCCACATCGCCATAGCCCATCACCAAAGCCACCTTCCCAGCAACCATCACATCAGTGGCCCGCTTGATGCCATCCACCAAAGATTCACGGCAACCATAGAGATTGTCGAACTTGCTCTTGGTCACCGAGTCATTGACATTGATTGCTGGGAAAGGCAGCTCACCGTTTTTATGCAT
>MPMC02260238.1_pt1 | contig 15447 bp, 27 predicted proteins | sample 1617281 | NCBI WGS metagenome assembly MPMC02 (sample SAMN05944809, study PRJNA350692) | marine metagenome | biome: marine; feature: ODZ; material: water; isolation source: 100 m water sample filtered on 30 um supor filter | place: Pacific Ocean | collected 2012-04-09 | depth 100m m | reverse complement strand
CCGCTGGGCCTTACAGATATGAAACTGCTGGAAAGGGTTTCATAGACCAAGTGGAATGGCGTGTCACAGGAACAGATGGTGACACTAGTGATTCAAGTACCTATGGATCTGTATCTTTGGATCGCCCCGAAGACAGCGACATGGTGGAGCGAGCTACGTTTGGAACCAAGGCGAATCTTGTTACTGCGATTAAAGCGAAGTTAGGCGCGGATGCAGTTACAGCCGCAGAGACTGCTTGTGAAGCTGCTGTCGCTTCTCTAAAAGCTCCAGTTCATTCTTATGCAACTGCTGAATCGTAAGGTCGGTATATAAATAAAGAGGAACAATGGCAATGCCTGTAAACATAATTACAGGTAGCATTGTTGTGATTGCTCTTAGCCAAGCATCTCTCCAAATGTGATCCATGCAAAAAATCATCAACGCCTTAAGTGTAGTCTCCTTCTTATTGGTAGCTGCATTAACAGGTGGAACGGTATTCGGTTATCTCTGGATAACTAATGAGGAAAACCAGGAGAAGATTAAGCAACAAGTTATTGAGTCAGTAATGAGTAATGTTCCGATTCCTGGCGGACTAACTGGACCAGCATTACCAACCAAAAGCCCTGGATCAGCAACGCCAGAGACACCAAAACTTCCCTTTTAACTGAAGTCATGGAACCTCCAAATAGGGTTAGCTGTTGGAATTACAAGATTAGTAAAGTGGATCGTGTTGTAGATGGCGACACGATTGATATAACTATTGACTTGGGGTTTGATCTATCAATAAAACAACGAGTACGAATTGCCGGTGTAGATACACCTGAAAAACGCACTAGAGATTTAGAGGAGAAGAAGCTTGGTAAGGATGCTACTTACTGGCTCGAAGATAAATTAGACGATGCTGTTAATGACGGTTTCGATTTATCAATTCGGACGGAGTTGGGTAAAGGAGCAACTGGAAAATATGGAAGATTATTGGGATGGTTATACGTCGGTAGTGAAGGTCGTTCATTAAATGAGCAGATGGTAGAGGAAGGTTATGCGTGGGAGTATGACGGGGGAACAAAACAGAAAGATTTCGAAGAATTAAAAGAGATAAGGAGGACTAAGGGTACGCTCGTTGAGTGAAATTAACGATATAACCGTTAAGGCTGTAAGCATTCCAGATGTAAGGGTTATTAATGCTCCTTTTGTCCAAGCTCCTCAATTACCTGTCCCCTTACCTATAGGGTTTCCAGTGATTGAGATGCCTTGCGTTGAAACTCGCAGGGCCACATATGAAAACGATGCTTTAATTACGAATGATCCAGAAGGGAACGTCACGTATTGCCAAGGGGGTGGAGGCCTTCCGACGTACAACGCAATGGATTACACACCCGAAGAATTTATTTATACGAAATCGGAGGAGCCGCAAAGATATGAACAACCAGAAACACCAGCATCAGAAGAGCCACCACCGGCCACCAAGAAAAGTGAGAATTGCCCGCCTCCTGATGCGCCGGAGATTGGGACCAAAGTTCCTGACGGGAAGGGGACGAAAGAGATAATTAGTTATCAGTTAATAGGAAACAGATGTGTTACCCAGTACTCAGAGGTTTCATTCCCTCAGCAAATAGTTGATGCAATTCCTTCAGTACCACAAGTGATTACGACTGGAACGATAGCAATCGTGGCAACCGCTTCTGCTGCTGCTACTCCTTTCCTTCTGAAGATTGTAAAACCCCTCGTGAAACAGGTGCTAACACGGGTTCAGAAGGCAATGGGAAAAAAGATTTCAAGTCCAAATTTATCCCAGAAAAGAACCAACGCTTATCGAGAGAAGAAGAATCTCCCTCCGGTAAAATGGTCTTAGATGGGGTCGTGTGTCTATGAGGAAGGACTTGCCCCATCTTTGCCTTCACTACTACATCTTCACAAAGGGATTTATACGGACTGTTAGCAGCAAATTCAATACCTTTTAGTTTAAGTTCTCCACAATTCTTAAGCCTGGCGATGTGCCAATTAAGAGTGCTATCTGTAATCATTTGTTGTTGTCTTGCTATTTGAGTGTCAGCAGCTTGTTTGCATCTTCTCTGTAAAGAGTTGTCTAAGGGTATGGAAAATGTCATACTGAAGCCAAGATTCAATGCCATATTGTCTTTCTGTCCGGTCCTGTTTGATGTGTAATGAGACACTTCACCATCGTCGTCATAGATAGGTTGTTCGTACCAATATTCTCTAGGGCTACTATATGTATGTGAGTCGGTTAAGAAAGGAGAAAAGGTGAGCATAGGCCCCTGACAGACTATGTTCCCGCCATATTGATTCTGTATTAAATTGCCTTGTAATGATTGAATAGCCATGTTAGTTACACTGCCTGAACTATTGGCTACTGGCGCTGCTGTCTGAGAAGTTTGAGCTAATACTTTGACTGGACTAAGTAATAACGCTATTGAGAAAATACGGACGTAGTGTCTGTTGTGCTTTCTATAATTGTTGTACGATTTATGGTCGTGACGTTTGACAGACCAGGCGCAACATAAGATTCTACGTATTGAAATGGCTCTCCAGGGCGGGTAATTGTTGCCGAAGGCTTGTTGGTAAGGTCTGCGCCAGTCCATTGATAGATAGTGCCATTGATAGTTTGATTAATAGTCGTCGGGGCTGGTGAGATAGACCCGCCGAAATCTACATTCGTCCCATTAACCGAATAAGTGTGCCCCGTGTTGTAGTCATGAGAAACAATACTTTCAGTAACGTTACTTGTAGTATTCGTAGTTGAAGTCATTGTCCCACTAGAAAAGTTGGGCACCACGGGAATCGCTTGTGCCGGAAGGGAAGTCAGAAACAATAATGTTAATAACTTCCTCATATTCTGTGATTTGGGTGAGAATTATAGATGAGCATTAGGAATCCTAGGACTAAAGATCCGGCGATGAATATTTGGACAAACATCATGGGATTAAAATGCTCAATAACATCAAGACCTGGGTGCTGGGCGAGTAGGTGCATTAATCCCCTACGAACGTCTCAATAATGCTGGTAGCAGTACAGCTAGAGCCAGCACCCATTGTTCCACCGCATGTGTGAACGCCACTAGTGAGTGAAGTGATTGTCCCACCTGTCACACCTCCTGACCCAGTAACCGTCGATCCCAGAGACGGAAGCGATCCGACCACTCCAGAACTCACTGTGGTTGCCGATTGAATGGCGTCACCGTGGGTATAGCTTTCAGTCGCTGAAAACGCAGACCCTGCAGTAGTTATGGCCAGGTCTGTGTCCACAATTGCAGGGACTCCAGCGGTAAGACTTGTAGTAGTAAGAGAGCCAATAGCCCCTGATGTTGTAGTACCAGAAACTGTTGTACTTGGAGTGACGTTAGATCCTGACACTGCGTAAGTACTTCCTACTCGTGTAGCAGAGGAATAAGCAGGATCAAGTAGGATCGTGGCGCTGGATTTAATGCTATGCCGCATGTCGGCAAAGGCGGGACTTGATAGAATCAAGAAAGGCAACAACAAGTGCCATCGTCTCATGGGTCTACAGGCGGTGGTTTTTTCTATGCTAATAGGTGATTCTGTTATAGATAAGCTTTTGAGATCTGGGCGAGCAATCCCAGCAAAGCCAATCCAGCACTGACAACCGCAGCGGCGGCAAAAACACGACGTTCTAGTTGTTTAACTCGATCTTCAAGATCAGAGATTTTTTCCTCTGCTCTTTGAATCTTCATCGCTTGGCAAACGATGCGAGTTTCTTGTGTCGCGTCTAACGAGAGGGCATCATCTGTCATTGTTCTCAGCCTTGATTACTAATGGAGCCTGTTCAATCCTAATAGTTTGTACAGCAGAAGTAGCAGCAGCCTTTGCAATCATTGCCTCCATGTCTTTCTTACTTACTTGGTTGTTTTCGCCATTTGATTTATAAGTTCCATCGCCTTTCTTGCTAGCTGTCTGAATCCCAAATCCGGCCAAAACTCCGGTGAACACTGACGCAATGAAAGTTGGATCTATCTTTTGAGCTGGTATTCCTGGGATAGAAACGTAATTTAAAGTCAATATTCCACCAGACCAAATCAACACCCCTAATCTGACAAAGGTACTAATAATCGCTGCTTGTTCTTCTTGATCAGGTAGTAATGCTGATTTTACTTTTCCTAATACACTCTTCTTCTTCTCTGGTTTATCTTCAATTGGAGGTGGATCTTTGATGTCAGGTTGCATGATGGGTATATAAACCAGACCTAAAGGTAAATGGAAACAATTTGGGCCGCAATCATTGGTGCTGTAGCTTCAGCGTTCGTTATGGCTTTAGCCAATATTTCTAATCGTCGTGAACGTGATATTCGTGAACTTTTTCACCGAATAAATCAATTAGAGAAAGAAGTAGCGCAACAAAGACCCAAGAAAAGATTCTAGATACAACAAGGCCCCCGTCATGCAGAAAACGGAGGCCCTGATATGAGCTGGGTTTGGGACCCGCTAAGCGAAATATAGCAATTAAGGCTATTCTTGAGAAGCTCTCCAGTCTTTTTATGGACTCATTGTTATCATCACCGATATTTTGGGCAGCTTTTGCATTAGCTAGTGAGCTGGTCGGAAGAAGTTCCTTAAAGCAAAACGGTGTAGTAGCCTTGATATTTGACACCATAAAGAAACTCAAGCCAAAATCTTCCTCGCACTCAGGGATGAAATGACTTGAGTTGTTTCCCATAACGGCTGGGCCTATTCCCAACGTATTTGGAGGCAAAACAAATGTCTATTCAAGATTGTTTAAATATTAAGTTCACACCAGAAGAAGAAAAATCAATAGAGAAAGAAGCCAGAGAACTCGCAACCAATCATTGTGGCGAGCATGTTGCTGAAGTTTGTGTCACTCTCTTGAAGCAATCTCGATACCAGTCAAAATTATTAGAACACGCTCGAAACCAAGTCCGATGTCTGGAACTGGAAGTGACTCAACTGAGGGGGCATTTATAAGAGCTTTTGACAGTCTTGATCTTCGAGACTTCTTTGATGCGTATGACAAAGGTGATCCATATCACATGTCGGCTGTCTCAGAGCTTCATAGTGAATTAATGCGTGTTGCGCCTCATCTTCTCTCTAGAGAAGCCTCTTGGTTCCAGAACTGGCAGTGGGGAGGAAAGAGAGATCTCCTTACAGGATTAAAAGTAAGGGATGGCAAGTTCATACATCCAAGTTAGTTTTGAACTGGGTCTAGTCGTTACTGGCCTATCGGTGAGACGAGCAGTAAACCCTCTAACTATCCCCAATCCCTAGAGGGTTTGCTTTATTAAAATCCTTTTGACTAGCTGGGCCTTGGAGTAATGAGATGTTGTCCCAGCTTTTTTTCTAAGAATCCTGTTGGGTAGTGAATACAGATGCCATTCATACTTCCTGTCCTCACTCAGAGGAGGTGGAGATTTGTAAACAAAAGGTTCACCCAGGAGATCCAACAGACCCATACAGAAAGATTTTGCGTCCTTCTGCAATGTATCCGATTCTCCAGTTAGGGAGGTTGACTTCTTGGGGTTGCATGGTGTACCAACGATGGTCGCACCCTTTACATTCTCGACGACGCACTCTGTAGCCTTCTTCCGAGACCTTCGTGAATAGGACTTTTAGTTTGCTTCCGTTGCATTTTGGGCAACAATAGGTAATCGGCTGCATTGGAGACTTCTATGGCATGGGCAGGATGGTTGGTATATGAACCAACCTTGGAGCAGGAATTAGAACTTGAGAAACAAGCTCTAGCTATCAAGGAAGACGGTCGACATGAAGAAGTCGCCCAACTTGCAGCGGCGTTGACCAAGCAGACTTTTTATCAGCAGCAAATCATCCAGCAATCGATCTACCAGATCCGAGCCTTAGAGGCAAAGGTGGTCTGTTTATCAAATCCTGTGAAGCAGCCAGATCGTCCTTGGTGGAGGATATTTTAGGGCAAGCTAAGGTAAGGCCGCGATGGCTAAACCCGATGGAACTTGAGGTTTCAACAGAAGACAAACCTGAATGGATGCAAACTGAAATAACTTTGAATGAAGAGTTTCAACTAGAAGAAGGGCTTAGATATGTATTAAAAGGCTGTGATGAGGAAGATCAAATGGATCTTCTCAAGCATTTGATTCGAGAGAATTTCGCTGCTCAAAAAATCGTTAAACAAGCTTCTGCTTACATCGATGGTCTAGAGGCGGCTTTACTTATCAGCATCCAAGAATCTGGAGGCATCAGTGTCCGATCTTGAGGTAATCAACATTTCTTTCGGCCTGAGACATGGTTTCTGCATACATAGCCATCCCACAGTTAGGGCCACAACTTCTATAGACAGGATGACCACGATGTGGTGGCAAGGCTTCTATATAACAACCAGCGCCATAATCAATCTTCTCTCCAAAAGCAAGAGCAGTCTTTTGCATATGAACCTCCGCTTGCGCGGCCTTCAGGAAAACCCAAACCACATTCTGCCTTAATTGCCATCCAATGAATGCATTTCATACATCTTGGTGCTTTAGTGCAGATAGCACGAGCATCGGCATAAAGATTCTCTGCTTCTAGGACAGCATCCTCTAATTCGGGGGATGAGATCTCAAGGTCGAGTTTGCCATCCTTCGTTTTTACTTTTACACGCCATTTTTCCCCTTCTCTATATAAAACCATTCGGCCAGCATGATACCGAAGGGAAGCCATTACAAGTTTCTATTTTCTAGATAATAAGCTTCGGGGGGCTGCTCTAGCCAAATCCTGCGACCATTTTGGATCTTAAAATTACCTACCCCTACCACTGTGATGACCTGTCCTTCGTGCTCGTCACGAACTGTGTTCTTGTGGTTTTTCACTCTTCACCTTTGATTGTTTTACGGATGAAGATTGCTCTATAAAGGAGTGGATAATCTTCCTGAAATTGAGCCCAAAGACCTGTATATGTTCCATTCATAGGTTTTTCTACATTCGCTCTGTCATACATTTCATACATATGATTCATAAAGGCGGCCTTCCCGCGCTCTATCTCCCAAGGCTTTAGCCCTTCCAAGAGCTTCGCTGTACGTGTCTGTGGATTGTCCCCAGAAGATTGATTTTCCGTCATAGAACCAAGGTGTAAAACAGGTGTAAAGTTGGATTACTACAGGTTGGACCCCATAGTGGTTGATGCATAGCGATGATGTGTCCATATCATCTGGTCAGCTCTATAGATGCATCGGGCCATCTTGCGTGAGCGTATTTCATAGCAGATTTAAGGTCTTCTGCTCTTAGAACAACTCTCATCGCGGGAGCTGCTTGTTGCTTGATTGAAAGATGGAAGCCTTTCGTTTCTGTGCCTCTGATGGGGCGGCTAACGCCTTCTCCCTCCATAGGTATCTGCATCTCTTCGCGTGTAGCGAAGGAGCCAAAAAATTCAGTGGGTGGCATCTAACTGATAAAGTTTTTTGCTAGGGTTTTGGCAGCATTTTTTGCTGCTTCTTTTTTGAATTCCGTCAGAAGATCTAATCCTAATTCCTGCTCGATGAGTTTTTGTAATTCCCTTTCATAGGCTTCACGAAACTCGCTGTTCGTCGAATTGGAGACGATCGACTGGATCTTTTCGATAAATACCTTGCAGACCGTTTGCTTCCTTTTTACTTTCCGATCCCAGTTCTCATCATACTTTTCACCTCGTTGCTGCTTCTCACTCTTCACCTCCACCATGCTCCTATCCATGTTCGCCACAGCATCCACCAGCTCTTCTTCGAGCAATATCAATTCTGGACGACTAAGACTCGCCAAGTGATCGATATTCACTATTTTGGCTAACGACCTGCTGTCAAAAATAAGTGCCATTGATAAAGATAGAGATACGGGAACTGTATCGAAGGTGACTAGGGAGCAATCACCTTTATAGAGCCTTGCTCATTTGTAATTGAAGCCAATCTGTTTCCTCTTAGTAAGACCCAAGCTCCAAGTTTCCCAATTGCATTAATAGGGAGACGAGAAGACTCGCGTGTATAAGGTTGCATATTCTGAGTCGCCCATTTAGGGGGAGTCATTACGCTGATTCTTTTGGTTGAGCCGAGTCTCAACAGTGTTAGTCCGAGGACTTGCAACATGTTCTTTTTAGGGGGCATTTTAGTTGATAACCGATAGGAACAATTAGTTGGAGTCGGGTGGTATGCAAGAGGAGGACAGCCCCTTCTTATGCTTTTCCCTTCCAGGTGTTGAAGGTGTTGTATGAGCATAAGGGACCCGACTTTTGAATTAAAACGCGAAGGAATCTTCTTCTGCAACTACAGGGACATTACTTGTTGGCGCAGGTGAAGACGGTGGTTGGGAGCTTCTGCGTTCTTCTATCTCTTGCTTCTTCTTCCAGTCTGGACGGAATTGCATCCATAAATATTTCTGCCCACTGATTTTGGCTATATTCATCCATCCACCTGCAGAGATGGGAATGAAATCCTCCTTGTGAAACTCGTCGTGACTGGGAGTGCATTGAGACAAATATTCAATTAAAGGTTGAACTTGGTCTGCAGGGACTTGCAAGATTCCGCTGTACCCTGGATAGTTTTTGGATGGATCATAGCGGTCTTTCATCATATTTTTGTGGTCTTCCTCTGTTTGAGGAAAAATTGATAGTCGTAGCTTGAAATCCATTGTTTTTAATTAGAAGGTTTACGTTTGGCCTTTTCGTGTTGCTCCACATCGGCCACTTTGTAGAGCACTGTTCCGTTGATTTTGTAGAAGGGTGGATCTTTGCCTTCCCTCCTCCAACGCATCACAGAAGAAACTGAAACTCGCCAACGATCAGCGAGTTCGTTAGCAGTGAGAAATTCAGAATCCAAAGGCATCGTCTTCCTTCTCCGAGGGTTCAGCAATCGCCGCTTGATGCGGAGACTCGTGAACTTTGCATTGCTTTTTCTCAGTCACAACCTCGGTCACATCTACAGGTTCAATGTCGACAATCTCCTCCTCGGTTTGAATACCCACCAAAAGATCTGCAACATGTTGTCTCCCGAAAAAAGTGGCGGCGCGATAACGCAACATATGCTCTGGCATAGTTCTCCATTTCGGGTTACTTGTCCAGCCCTCGTCTTTTGCCATTTTTAAACTGACAATTGATCCTTCAATCTTTTTCTTATCTCTTTTTCTGATAGCGACACATCTACAAGCAAGAGCTTCTCCTTTACCTGACATCACATAATCAAAATCTTCAAATCGACCACAGCCTGTAATGAGAGCAATGACGAATTGACTTCCCCAACTTGGTTTCCCTTTGATGATGTTCATATTCTGCATTACTTGCAGAGGACTCATGTTCATCCGATTGGCGATCTCTAGTGCAACAAGGCAATTGGCAAATCCGTTTTGACCTCTATAAAGATCAGGGACAAGATTACTTTGTGCTAAAGATTTCGCCATACGTTGTGCGTTCTCAAAGGTCTGCATACTTGCGTAAACAGACTCTTCAGTTTTTGTTGCTAGGGGTGCTTTGGGTTCGGTCATTGTTTTTCCAGGATTTGATTAATAGTTGTAGTTCTTTAATGCGTTGTTCAGCGGCTTCGATTTTTTGCTGAGTATTCATCTAAAAAATACCGTCAGCACCACGGCTTTCAATGACTAGGACTTTTGACCCAGGCCATTGTTCTATAGCTTTTTCTTTCGCTTCTAATGGGGTGTAAGCATTGATAACTTCATGTCGTTTGCCTTTACCAGGCTCGAAAACGAGCAGAACATGTTGACGAAGAGAAAGTTTCATTAATAAAGCTCTATTTCGTGATCACTGTCTGGAGTCACATCCTTTTTAGGACGCATCCAAGGTGGAAGACTAATAAGTTCGACTCCTTCTGAATAATCAGGGAAAATTTGCAGATCCTCCCAGGTTGCAATCATTGCAAGTGCTTCTTGGCATTTTTCTCTCCCAATCTCAAGCATTTCTTGATCTGCTTTGTAAACACCTATTCCATAAGGAGCAGTTTTTTCAATTGCAATAAAGGTGAATTCTTCTGGCTTTACACCAGTAACAGCTTCTGCTCCTATGCAATACCACGCTGCTTGAATGTGGTATCCATAAGTTCCAATTGATCTTTGAAACCCGCGCTTACTTGCATCTTGAGTGGTTTTTAGATCAACAATAATTTTGCGATCTTCGCTGATCCAGTCAGGTCTGCATTTCGCAGGCACGGATTCTTGAGTCCACATAAAAGTGAACTCAGTATCTCCTTCCATTTCGTAATACCTTCGACCAGGAGACTCAAGAAAAGCTTTTTCGATTTCTTGGAGAGACTCGCCAAAAGCGTGGTCAAGAATAATTTTGCCAGGATTCTCTTTCTTCCAAATTTTCCCTTCTTTGCTTCCGAGATTTAATCCTTCTGGCTTAACAGCAAACTCTTTGTTGAAACTTTCTGGCTCTCCGATTCGGGAATGAACAGCAGATCCTTGATTCATAGCAGCAGTTGGCTTTGATCTCGGACCATGTTTTCCATACCACCAATGCTTTCCACTTTTGAGAGCATTGCGAAGATCAGTGCTCCCGTTATGAAAACTCGCGTGATAGTCCTTGATGTGCATAAAACTTGCGTTAACTCGCTATAGGATATAACCTTATGGCATAAGATGCAACCTTATGGAAGAACGCCGTTATCAGGTAGAGGCGATTGATTTACTCCGCAACCACATCGGAGCAGGAAGAAGGGCACCTCTATTGGTCATGCCTACTGGATCAGGGAAAACAGTCATATTTTCCGAAATCGCAAAAAAAGCTACTAAAAAAGGTAATAACGTCTTAATCCTTGTTCATCGAAGAGAGCTAATAAAGCAAGCCTCAAGAAAACTCACTGACATCGGGGTAGAACACGGTGTTATTGCTGCGGGATTTAAACCTTCTAAAAAAACAATCAATGTTGCTTCTGTTCAAACTCTTGTAAGACGATTAGAAAAAATAGTATGGAAACCCAATCTCATCATTATTGATGAAGCTCATCATGCTTGTGCTGGGAGTTGGGACAAAATTCTGAAGCATTGGCCTGATGCAATAAAACTCGGTGTTACTGCTACACCAATGAGACTTGATGGGCGAGGACTTGCTGATTATTTCGATCAAATTGTTTTAGGCCCACTTATTCCTGCACTTGTAAAAGATAAATATCTGGCTCCTCATCGTGTCTTTGCTCCTCCTTTTAGAGCTGACCTATCAAAAATAAAAACGAGAGGTGGTGATTACGCAAAAGATCAGCTCTCACAAGTGATGATCGATGAGGCAGCAACGATCATGGGTGATGCTGTTGAGCAATACAGAAAACATGCAAATGGTCTTCCTGCTATTGCCTTTTGTGTTGACGTTCGTCACGCAAATTTCGTTACTGACAGATTCAATAAAGCCGGATATAGAGCCGCGTTAATTACAGGCACCATGAAAATGGATGATCGAGATCAGGTTATTGATGATCTAACGACAGGGAAAATTCAGATACTTGTTTCTATCGATGTCGTTAGCGAAGGGTTTGACCTCCCTTCAGTTTCGGCCTGCATCCTTTTAAGACCGACTAAATCACTCGGCCTTTATATGCAACAAGTAGGTCGTATCCTTCGTCCTCAACCGGGAAAGACAGCAATAGTCCTTGACCACGTAAGGAATACTGTCACTCATGGGTTCATTGATGAGACAAGAGATTGGGACTTAAATAGCAAGCGGAAGAAGAACAGAGGAGAAGCTGCTCCTGGCGTCACAGTTTGCGAGGTTTGTTTTGCTGTTTATCCATCTATAGAAAGGACTTGTCCTGTTTGCGGTCACGAAAGACCTTCTAAGAAGAAAGAGTTGAACTTTATGGCGGGTGACCTTGTTGAGCTAAAACGTGAGGCTCTATCATTTCGATCTGTTCGTCGAAAAACCAGAGCACGTCATAGAGAGCAAGCAAAAGCAAGAACCTTGGCAGACTTGCAAGCACTAGGACTTAAAAGGGGATATTCGCCTGGATGGGCGTACATGATTTACAACTCACGCAAACCAAAAAGGAGGTAATCTCAATGAACAAGGACACAAAATGTGAGCAACGTAGAAACAATTCTTCAACAAGAAATTCGCCTAGCATTAGGCCAAGAGCCTCACCTTCGTCTCTTTCGAAACCAAGTAGGACAATTGCCAGATCCTAGAAGTGGACGTTACGTTCAGTTCGGACTCGCTAAAGGCTCTTCAGATCTTGTCGGTTTTCGTACAGTTGAAGTCACACCAGATATGGTGGGTCAGAAACTTGCCGTCTTTACAAGTATTGAGGTGAAAACCCCACGGGGAAAACTCACTACTTATCAGAAAAACTGGCTCCAATGTCTTGAAAATGCTGGCGCGATCTGTGGCGTAGCTCGCTCTGTTGATGACGCTGTTCACATCGTGTCATCTCTATCTCTAAAACCTATCTCTACACATAATGAAACTAGACCGAAAGCAGTGGCGATCATTTCTTCAACTTCTAAAGAAAGAACCGAAAACAGTAAGACTTAGGTCGTTCTTCCCAAGGAACCATCCTTTAAAGGAAACTGATACTGGTAAAAAGTCAGCGGCTAATGGTGATTGGATTAAAACATGCCAAGAAGAAGGTCGTGGTGTTTATTTGGTCGTTAATGATGGTGGTGACCAAGACTCCACGATCACAGATTGCAAAGCTTTCTTCTGCGAATGGGACGATCGACCAAAAGAAAATCAGATAGATCTTTGGAAAGAACTCGATCTACCCGAACCATCAATTCAAGTTGATACAGGTGGTAAATCTATTCATAACTATTGGATCTTAGAAGAGCCTATTGATTCGGACTCTTGGCGTTCAGTTCAAGAACGTTTACTTGAACATGCTGATGCTGATAGAGCTTTAAAAAATCCTTCTCGCGTTATGCGCTTGCCAGGAACTTTCCATATGAATGCGGATGGTTCCCCTGGGGAGATGTGCGAAATAATCCATCAATCGGACAAATACTACAAATCAAAAGATATAGAGAAATGTCTCCCAACTAAAAAAATGCACTCCATGAATATGGAGTCTCAACGGTTCTCTGGGTATGAAAAAAGTAATTTAGAAACTGTTGAAAAAGCTTTAGCTCGTATCCCTTCAAGAAAACCTGGCAGCGGCACTTACCACAAATACAGGAATATCCTTTGGGGACTTATTAAAGCTTGTGAAGAAGCTGGGAAAGACAAGCACACCGCTATATGTCTAATGGCAACTCATTCCCCTTCTTGGAAAGGGATTGAACAAATTGCAGACTCAGGCGGGCAAAAAATTAATGCTGGATCTTTCTGGTATTGGGCAAAAGAACATGGGTTTAAAGCTATCCCACAGAAATCAATCATTCCAAGCTTCAAAGATCCTGAAGGTGATACAACAGTTCTCACAGGAGAAAAACTTCCACGGATAGAACCTGATCAACTATTAACTCAACTCAGATCACTGAAAGATACTGATCATGAATTTCGATATAACGTCTTCACTCAACAAATTGAACGTGGTGTTCTTGTTTGCGAAGGTAAGAACTCGATAGAGAGGTACTATCTCGAACTTGCAAGCAGGAACAAAGTTAAATGCAACAAAGAGGTCGCAACTGACTGTGTGATCCAAGTCGCGAGAGAAAATGAATACGATCCGGTCAGAAGATATCTAGAACATCTCGAAATCACGGTCTCCCCTACCTGGATAGACAGACTTGCAAGCACATATTTAAGACCTGAAGACGGCGAGATTAGAGAACCAACCCTTTACGACCATATGCTCAAAGCAACTTTGATTGGAGCTGTTAAAAGAGTCTTCGAACCAGGATGTAAACATGACAATGCCTGCGTATTAATGGGGAAACAAGGTGCTAAAAAGTCAACCTTCTGGAGTGTCTTAGGGGGGCCTTTCTTCTCCGATAGTTTGAAAGACACCAGCTCAAAAGATGATCTCATGGTTCTTCATTCCAGTTGGATAATGGAAATGCAAGAACTTGATCAGATCACATCTAAAAGACAAGCAGGTGAAGTCAAATCTTTCCTCTCTCAATCCACCGATATGTTTAGAGTGCCTTATGGCAAAGCAACTGAACGTTTTCCCCGTCGAGGAATAATAGTCGGGACAACTAATCGCGAGACTGGCTTCCTTTTTGACGAAACTGGAAATCGTAGATTTTGGATTATCAGGACAACATGCGATGAGAATAATCAGATTAATGATGCTGATTTATATCTTGAACGTGACTCTATTTGGGCAGGAGCTGTAGCTGCTTATAGAAACGAGGAACCTAATTCTTTACCTAAAGACTTTGAGCAAATGATCGAAGAAGAAAACATCAAATATCTAGTAGAAAATCCTTGGAAACCTGTGGTCGAAGAATATGTTAATGACCCTAAAAATAGGCTTACTGAATTAACCGCTGATCTCATACTTACAAATGCCATCGAAAAGCCTATCGAACGTCAAACAAGATACGATCAAATGCAAGTTTCACAGATATTGAGAGATTTAGGGTTTGAAAAAACTCGCAAAAGAACTCCTGGCAGTCGCAAATGGGTCTACATTCGAGACTCGCGACTGGCCTAACCTGGCCTAACCCTGGGCATAACCTATTTCAGAGGTTTGGCCACCTGAGACTACTAGTAATACCAATACCTTTGGATGGGTCGGCCTAACTGGCCTAACCTAAATCAATAATATATATATATATTCTTTTTTATAGGAGAATAGGGCATTTAGGGGCCATTGGACCAAAAAGGGAAAACTGTGTAAGGGAGGTTGGGTCAGTTGGGCCGGTTGGGCCAGCAGTCTCATCACCAGATCCTTCGCTAAACTTTAAAGAGACTCGCAGAAACATTATTTAGTTATGGCTTCGACTCTGAATTTTGATATCACAAAATTAGCAGCAAGGTTAAATGCTCTTGAACAATCCCAAATTAATTACGCTAGCAATCGTGCTTTAAAAAAAATCGGATATCGCATCTCTAAAGAAGCTCTTCCGGTAGATATGGACAGATATTTTAGAACGCCTGTTCCGTTTACAACTAGAAGTGTTAATTACTCTGTTGATGGACAAACTTTACGTCTTAGGATGAACCGTGATGAGTCTAAGGGCAATGCACCTGCTAAATATCTTTTTCCTGTGACAGCGGCTGGTAGTCGTTCCGTTGGTTCGCCTGCTGAAGTTTACCCAACACGCTTTGCTAATTGGTTGTGGGATAAGGGCTATATAAATAAGTCACAGTTTCCTGTCCCCTATACATATAACACTGAGGATATTAAATTAAATAAATACAACAATGTCACACCTGCTGTATATCAAAGGACACAAGTTGCGTTAGCAAGATCGAATAGGCAGATAGGTGTTACTTCTAAGAGACTTACAAAATCTGGTCTTTCTACGATGGGAGCATTTGCTATTAAGGAGCAAACGGGCAAGTTGTCTCCTGGTATTTATCGTAGAAAAACTAAAGATTTGAAAATGTTATTTAGTCTTGTTCCTGCCTTACCTAAAACAAGCGCTGTTTTTCCTTATCAAGATCTTGTTTTTGGTT
>MPMC02119058.1_pt1 | contig 15491 bp, 8 predicted proteins | sample 1617281 | NCBI WGS metagenome assembly MPMC02 (sample SAMN05944809, study PRJNA350692) | marine metagenome | biome: marine; feature: ODZ; material: water; isolation source: 100 m water sample filtered on 30 um supor filter | place: Pacific Ocean | collected 2012-04-09 | depth 100m m | reverse complement strand
TAAGAAGCTCCTCTTCGGTAACGAGGTCTTGGCGGAGGGCGAAGAGTTCATCGTCGATGAGTTCGCCAAGGTCATGGTGGTCACGGGCGCTGTCAAACGGGACTACTACCTCCGCAAAGAGGATGGCAAATGGCGGATTGAGTTAGGCTCCGGCACGCAATACCGGAAGGTCGAGGCCATCGCCAAAGCCGCGGCAGAGGCCGCAGAGAAGGAAGACTAGTCTCCTTCGACTTGCGCCCCATGCACTCGATGAGCAGAATTAAGGGTGGAGCGTAGAGCGTTCCATCAACCGACTTAATAGGGACGGAGGAAGAGATATGCTGGTCGCTACCGCGACAGCCGTAGCCAGCGCAGCCGCAACGGCGGGCGCCGTCGTCCTGGCAAATCGTGGCCGCAAGAAGGCGCAGCTCGAGGTGGCGCGAAAGCGACAAGCTCAGGCTGTGTCGCGGGCACGCCAATCGAGCGGGATACGCCATGAAGAGATCCGTGAAGCCGGTGTGGAGCTCCGTAACCGACTACAAAGTGAGCTAGAGGGCACGTCAAAGAGGCTGGAGGAAGAGGAGGCGGAGTTCGCTAATCTGTCCAAGCGCATTGACGAGCGCGGCGCGCGGGTCGACGAGCGCGATGAACGGCTTGCCGCACGATTCGAGGCGCTCAAGTCCCGCCGCGCTTACGTCCACGAGTTGAAGGATGAGGTCGAGGCCCTCGATCAGAAGCTGATTGTCACCATGGAGAACATCGCCGGCCAGACCCGCGACGAGTTGGTGGCGCTCCTCACGCGAGACCTCAAGGACGAGACGCAGGTCGCTGCCCAAAAGGCCGCTATGGCCTATGAAGAGCAGATCGGGTTGGCGGCTGAGACCGAGGCGCGGCGGCTGATCGATCTGGCGTCCCAACGATACGGTACCGCCTTGCCCGCGAATCGGTTGATCGCCAGCATCAGCCTGCCCAAATCAGCGAAGCAGAGGGAGCGCATCCTCGCAGACGATCGCGCCGTGCTCGAGGCCATCTTCCAAGAGACCGAAGTCGAGTTCGTGCCCCAAGAGAACGACTCCTTCTATTTGCAGGCCCCTGACCCCTTTACCCGGGAGATCGGACGCGTCACCTACGAGCGGATGCTCAAAGGGGGTCAGATCAACGAGGGGATCGTGAAGACCATAGCCGCAAAGACGATCAAGGACCTCGATAAGATCGTCCGCGACGCCGGTCGCCGGGCCGCGCGAATTCTCAAGGCTAAGAATATCCACCCCGAGATTCTCTACCTGGTGGGCAAGCTCCTCTATCGGACGAGCTATACGCAGAACCAGTGGCAGCACGCCATCGAGACCGCGCATCTTTGCGGCCTGATGGCCGACGAGTTGAACATGGACATCCGCCTGGCTCACCGCGCCGCGTTGATGCATGACATCGGCAAAGTGTTGTGGGCAGAGACCGAGGCCGTGGGAAGCCACGCCGTCAGCGGCGCTGTCTTCGCACGGGAGCACGGCGAACCCCCGGAGGTGGTCCACCCGATCGGTGCCCACCACAATGACGAGAAGCCCTCGACACCCCTGGCTCACCTGGTGGCTGCGGCTGACGCCCTCAGCGGAGCCCGACCCGGCGCGCGTCGGGAAACCCTCGAGGCCTACACCCGCCGTGTAGACGACATCGAGCAGATTTGCGGCAAGTTCGGCGGACGCGGCATTCGACAAGCCTTCGTCATCCAAGGCGGTCGAGAGGTGCGAATCAAAGTCGACCCGAAGAAGGTGGACGATCTGGCTGCAGCGCAGCTCTCCCGAGAGGTAGCCGAGCAGATTGAAGAAGAGTGTGTCTACCCGGGACAGATCAAGGTGGTGGTGCTCCGAGAGATCATCTGCCAGTCCACCGCCAGAGCCTGAGCGCCCACTGACTCGGCACGAGCCCGTCTCACCCCCAAAAAACCCAGGTCAACGCGGCCGCCAACAGGATCCCGATCCCAAGGAGTACGGCCCAGGGTGATCCATTGGACTGAGGGCGCTCTGGTGAATCGGAAGGCGGCAGGTCCAAGGTCTCCCCGGCCTCGGCGCCGTAATAGCGCGCGTAATGGAGCGCCTCCATGGCCGCACCGGCTGTCTGAAAGCGCATCTGGACGTCCCGTGCGAGCAGGCGTAGGCACACCCTCACCATCGCCTCGGGGATGCCCTCGATGGGCGGCACCTCCTCCGTCAACGCCCGACGCGCGATCGCCACCCCGTCGAGCCCCGGCGCATCGAATGGGAGACGGCCGGTCAGCAGTCGGTGGAACACTACGCCGGCCGAATAGAGATCACTTCGCGGGTCTCGGCGCACTCCACGGTACCGCTCAGGGGCGATATAGTGCGGGGTTCCCACGACCACCTTGGTGCTGGTGGGATCGGCCTGATCGGGCAGCGGAACCTGTGAGCGCGCGATTCCGAAGTCGCAGAGCTTGGCGTTCATGGAGTCGCGATCAACGAGAAGGTTCGACTCCTTGACGTCGCGATGGACGATACCCAGCTCGTGGGCGGCCACGAGGCCGGCGAGGAGTTGGGTCATCATATGGACGGCGAAATCAAGGGGCGCGGGAACACCCGCAGGAGAGAAACGCGACAGGTCCGCGTCGCCGAACCGCTCGAGCACGATATAGGGCCGCCCGTCGTCTAGTTCACCGAACCCGTAGACTGCCACCACGTGGGGGTCTCGAATACGAGACAAGAGCCGGGCCTCATCGTAGAAGCGAGCGCGAACCTGCGCCCCTTCGAGGTGAAGGATCTTGATGGCGACGGGCGCACCGCTGCTCTGGTCAACGGCGGCGAAGAGGCGCCCATGGGCACCGCTCCCCAGGGGGCCCTCGATGGTGTATCCAGGGACTGACGGGCCCGTCGCGTCCGATGGCATCACGACGAGAGTTGACGGTTCCGGTAATACTCGGCGAGGTCCACCTCGCCCAATGCCGTCAGGAAGGCCACGAAGTTGTGCTGAGTCCGCGTGGCGTGCTCGATGGCGCCGAGGCCGAGGAGATAGCGAATCAGCGCCTCGTAAAAGCCGCGCACCTCGGGCAAGCGAATGACGCGCATTCCCTCTTCCGCCTCATATTGAAGATGCTCTTCGAAGAGGTAGAGCAGCTCGGAAATATTGCCCACGGCGAAGGCCAACTCTCGGTTTTCGGCGCGCGCCCGCACGTACTCGTCGAAGTAGCCCAAGCCGAGCAGATCGTCGAAGAGCTCATGATATTCCTCGAAGACGCGATGGTAATTGCCCAGGCTCCGATTGATGGATGCCGCGATGCGGACGGCCTCGAGAGAGCGGCGAAGCCAGTCACCAAAACCCGATTCGCTATTGGACTCGTCGGCGCGTCTTCGACAGATCTTGCTGATCTCCACGAAGCACTCGTCGATTCGAGTGGTGCCGTCTGGCATGCGGCCGAAGAGGTGGACGCAGTGCTCTACCATCTCGATGGCGCGCTCGTCGTCCGGCTCCTGCCGCGCTCGGGTGAGTTGGTGTTCGATCCGAAGCTCCAGCCCCAGGGGATCCACCCCGGGCGCCTTGAGTTCCATGGCCCGAAACCGCTCCCGTAGCGCACGATAACGCCCCAAATCCCCCGTCTTGCGATACACCTCGCGGAGCACCTCGCCCACGGCTTGAACATGCTCCACATCACCCACCTGGTCATAGAGTCGGATCGCGTGCTCCAGATGACCGACGGCGGCCTCTGTGACCTCGGAGCCGTGTAGAGAGAGTTCCCCAAAACGGAGACGTACGAAGGCCTGCTGCTCGACGCTGAGCTGCTCGATGTTCTCCTCGAGGATGGACAAGCCGACGACGATGGCAGGGAGGGGGTCCTGCGATGACCGACGCAGTAAGCGCGCCTCCACGAGCGAGAGGGTAATGAGCCCGTAGGCGTCTCCCACTTCGTTATAAGCCTGGCGCGCCACCTCGAAGAGGGTCCCGCTCCGTTGCATCGCCCCCGGCAACTCCCGATCGAGGGCCTCGTAGAGGGTGTCGGCCATAACTTGGTGAAGCCCGAGAGCGCCCGCGAGGGTGACGATGCTCTCGGACAAACGCTCGATGTGATCCACCTCGAAGAAGCCGCTCTCCAGGAGCTCGACGAGCTCGGTGAGGGAGGGCGACTTGGCCTCCACATGGACCGGCATCCAACGATCCAAGAGATCGGCGCAACGCTCCCGAGTCTCGTAGATGATGCCCAAGATCGTGGTCTGCACGCGGAGGTGACCGATCTGATTAGCCGCCTTCTCGGCGAGCTCCTGAGCGCGGATGAGCAGTCGAACGGGCTCGGCTAAGCGCCCCGGCAAGGAGGTCAGCGACGGCCCGTCCCCTTGGGAGAAGAGCTGTGGGGGATAAAACTCACCGCTCAAGAGATCGAACTGAGCGTCCACTCGACTCTGAATGAGGTCAGCCGCATACCGGGCTAACTGCTCCGCCAGATAGGCCTGCTCACCGCATCGCTTGGCGTCCTCGATGGCCTCGTCGACCAGCGCGTCTACCGCCTCCTGTTCGCCGTCGACCACGATGGATGACATCCACTCCATCCGCGCCTTGATGGCCTCCCGATGGGCACCTAAGGTGCGAAGTCGCTCCAATACGAAAGGAAAGAGCCTCACGCGGAGTCCGTCCCACTCCCAGCGCCCGATGGCCTCGGCCAACCAGCCGTAGATACGGACGGCCGCCTCGCGGGGCGCGCGGTCCAACTCGCTCAAGAGTTGAACCAACCCCTCCCGAGCTGCGTTCGCGTCCCCTGCGGCGTAGCAGACCTCGAGCTGCACGCGCATCGCCTCGAGCCGCTCCTTGGGGCCGGCAAGGTGAAGGGCGAGATCCACAGCCATATCAGCGGAGCGGCGGGCCTCGGCGAAGTCACCCATGACCTCCTTGAAGCGCGCGTGCACGTTCAGCAAGCGCACCTTTACGGTCACCAATTGTGCTGGCGGCGCTTGTCCCTTGGCCGTACGCGCCAAACGAAGCTGGCCTTCCGCTTCGGTCAAGACGGCGTAAATTCGGTGTCGTCGCTCCCGGTCGGCGCGGCGTCCGAACCGGCCCGCGAGATAGGGATGACCGCCGCTGGTCTCGAACATCTGCTCCAGGAACGCCACGGCTGCCTCGGCCGCCTCGGCATGGTGAGCGGCGTCGGCAAAGTGTCGGGCTGCCGCCCAGAGCATGTCCTGCTCTTCCCGCACCCGTCGATCCCGTCGCTGGGTCTCGGACCAAGTCTCGGTCACGTCCAGATGAGTTCGCAGAGGCCCGTGCTCCGCCGCCTTTTCCCGGGCACCTGCCCGAAGCACTTTCGCCACCCGCAAGTGGAGGGCTGATCGGACGTCGTCGGGAAGGGTCGCTGCGTAATGAGCGGCCAACTCCTCGGAGACAAAGGCCCACCCATCCCCCTCGGCGAAGACCAGACCGGTATGACGAATAGCCTCCAATCGCGCCACGGCGGCGGCCGGGGGAGCGGACCAGACCTTGGCCAAGAGTTCGGTGCCGAATCGCCGACCTACCACCGCCACGGTCTGCAAATCTGCGCGTACGTTCGCGGGCATGGCCGGCAGAACGCCGCGCGCCAGGCTCTTGAGCCCCGCAAACTCCGGGCGCCGCACGAAGTTGGCGTCGTCCAAGGCCTCCCCGTCAGACTTGCGGAAGGCCCCGGCGTGGGCCGAGATCCGCACCATCGCCTCGGCCACCCCCGGGTTCCCGGCGGCGTGTTCGACGACGCGCTTTAGATAGTCCCCTGAAGGCTCGCCAAAGGGTGCGATAGCGCGCCGCACGTGTTCGACGATCTCCTGATCACTGAGGGGGCTCAAATCCACCACGGCGATCGGCTCGGGGGTCCAGGCTTCAGGGGCCTCCTCCCCCGGTTCGACCAGGGGCAAAGTGCTGGTGAGCACCACGAAGAGCGAGACCGCAGGGTCCAAGCGAAGCGCGTGGGCCAAGGCGTCCACCAGCGCCCGTGAGCGTGGGTCGGCGCGGTGAGCATCATCCAAGATCAGCAAGATGGCGCGGGTGCGGGCGACATCCATCAAGAGGCCGGCGTGGATCTCCGCCCGAGAAGGCGGCGGCTGTCCACCGTCGAGGCTCGGAAGGGACGCGATCTCGGCCGCGGCATCGAGAAATTCGCCGCCGGGCAAAAGCCACATGACCTCGTCGCCTTGTGCCTCGTCGCCGGAGCTCGGCCCCAATTCGATGGCCCGGACGCCCTCGGCGATGCGCGCCACCAACGCCTCGATCTCTCCTCGGTCGCTGCTGCGCACTCGGGCTCGGTCCCCGCAGCGGGCCGAGATGGTCACCGCGTCCTCGGGCATCGTCCCGAGGGCCTCGAGAAATCGACCCAATTGGGTGGACTTCCCGCACCCGACGGGTCCACGAAGGTGGATGATTCCACCCATGGCCGCTCGCGCGTCAGCCCAGCTCGCTCTGAGGGTCTCGATCAGTGTTTCCATGTCCTCAATTCTTCCGCCCGTCGCGGGCGCATCGCAGGCCGATGTCGTCGCGCAAAAGATCCGGCGACACGCGCTCCGCCCGCGTCACCCTCAACTGGAATGGCGCAGACCGCCAGCCTCCGCCCGCCAAGACCGCCAGGTCTGCCGTCCCGGAGGCGGTCCACTCGGCCACATTGCCCACGAGGTTCACCGCCCCAAAGGGGCTCTCTACATCGCGAAAGATGCGCACCGGCCCGGCGTACTTGTGTCGGTCATCGCGGCTGGCGACGCCGCCTTTGCGGGTGAATCGCCCATAGCTGGCGCGCCGTGAGTCGACCTCGCCGGGCGACTGATCGCCCCACGGATACATGCGCTCGTCGGCGCCCCGCGCGGCGCGGGTCCACTCCGCCGCCGTCGGCAGCCGCTTCTTCTTCCATCGACAGTAATTCACGGCCGCCGTTCGGGTCATCCCCGTGGCCGGCTGGCGACCGTCCTCCCAACGCAGCTGCGTTCGCCGACGACATCCCCCTGCGGCGGCGCAAGCGTCGAACTCGTCTTGGGACACCTCGAACCGGTCCAGGTAGAACCCCGCCACGGCCTCTACGCTCTTCTCGGCGTCGATGATGAGGGTCTCGCAAAGATCCGATGGATACTTGTCGAGCTCACGGCGACATTGGGCCATCACCCACGTCCTTCGCTCAGCGGAGAGGCCCAAGATAACCTTCCCCCCTTGCACGGCCACCATCCCTTTGGGCGCCTCCGCTAACGATGGGGGCGACACAGCGGCGTCCACCGCGGGGGGGGATGGATCCGAGACCGCCGCCACGAGCGGCGCAGACCGAATCGGTGGCGGAGTCGCTGAGGGCGGGCTCGTCGGGGTCACAAATGGTGACGCCGTAGGCGTGGTCGCGACCATCGGCGTACGCGGGATGGTTGGGGGCGGATCATAGAGTAAGAGCGCTGCGCTTCCCACGCCCGCCAGCACCGCCGCGAAGAAACCCACCAGAAGCCATCGATTCACGACCGGAGGCATCAGCATCTCATCGTCATCGAGGTGCATCGTCGAGTCGACGGACGCGTCCCCGGTGTCTGCGGCGTTGTCCTCGGCGTTGTCCTCGGCGTTGTCCTCGGCGTTGTCCTCGGCGTTGCCCTCGGCGGCCGGCGCCGATGAAACCTCGGCTGAGGCCGGAGATGAGTCTTCATCGTCGGGCGCTGCGACGACGCTCTCTTCGTCTTGGGACGCACCCTCGGAGTCGAGGCGCTCCGATGCCGGCGATTTTGTCTCTTCGTCTGCGGGCTGATCGAGCTTGGGGACAAGGTGGATCGGCGGGGGCGGCAGAGATGGCACCCCCGGCCGAAGCGACGCCGACTCATCGGGTGCAGACGCCGGCTCGGGTGGCACCTCTGCGGTTTCATCCGAGGATCCGTCGGTCAAATCCCCCGCCTCGTCCACCTCGGGCTGAGGTAGACCCTCTGCCTCGATTGCGGGCACGGGGCTTTCAGCGGCCTTCACCGGTGCCGCGGCATTCATGGCCGCGTTTGAGACGACGTCGGGGGACTGCCCGGACACGTCCACGCTCACGGGCTCGTCTGAGAGCGCCTCCACATCCTCTACGAGGGGGGCGATAGGGGCATCGTCTGGGGCCATCCCCGGTAGGAGATCAAAGTCTGGTGACGGACGCGGCGCTCGCCGAGCGGTCTCGAGGGCGTGCGCGTCGGTCCCCACCAGGATCGCGATCTCTGTCTCTAGGGTCTGTAGCCCGCCGACGCGCGCGGTCAGCTCCCCTTCGAGGGCCTCCCTCTCGGCGATCTGAGCGGCCCGCTCCATGAGCCAACCGCGAACGAAACGCTGCTGATTTTCGAGCTCATGAAGGCGGGTTCTCTGTCTCGCGACCTCGGCCATGAAGGCGCGCTCAGTGTCCAGGGTTCGGCCGGCGTCTTCGATGGTCTCGGACATGCGGTCCCGAAAATGCGGCAGGAGCGCACGAGCGAAGGCCCCCACATCCTCCATCGCCTCCGACTCGGTGAGGGCCTGGAGCGCAGGCTCCCCCATGCCCCGTAGGTCGCGGCCCACCTCGACCCAGTCCAAGAGCACCCCGTCGAATCGACCGCCGTCGCCTTCGAGATCCTCGGCTTCACAGGGTTGGGTCGAGGGCGCGACCAGGCCGGTCAATGTCTGATAGAGCACCCCGCCCAGGGCGCGAATATCCGCGCGCCGATGATCCTCAAAGTCGGCGGCGGCCGCGGGAGGGGTCCAGCCGGTCAAGAAGACCTCATCCAGGCCCCCGGCGCGCTCCGCCAGCACGATGACCTCGGCGTCGACGGCGCCATGGGCCAACCCCATCTGATGGCAAGCTTCGAGGGCGCTCGCGGTTTGGAGGGTCACGGCCAAGGCCTCCACCTCGGGGAGCCCGTCCGAGTGCTGCGTCAATCGCTCCGAGAGCGTGCGGCCTTCGATGTGCTCGAAGCCCACGTAGCCCCCATCGGTCTCGTCGTCGATGCGGACCACGGCCGGCAGGCTGGGGTGCGACACCGCCGCCAAGGCGCGCGCCCATCGGGTCAGCCGATCCCGGTCCGAGCCATCGGGGCGACCGAGGAGGAGGTCCACGCGGTCATCCTCCTGAGACAGAGCTGCGAGACGGACCTCGAAGCGGCCCGCACCGAGGCCCTCACCACGCCGCGCGAGGACGGAGACGCCGGGGATAGTGGGATCTGATGCGGTGGGGGATACGGCGTCGGGCATATCGGCGAACCATATTGCACGCGCTATACGCGCGCAAGCACGCCATACCCGCCCGAGCGCGCGAGGCCGAGGCTCTCGCTGGACACCGTCGTCGCGGCAGACCAGACGAACCGACCAATGGAGGCCGTCGCAACGGGAGCCCCTAGCGCCGTTGAGCGGCGCGTCACGTCCACACGGTGAGCCGGCCCCAGGTCAGCATCCACACCGTGATGATCACCGACGTGCCGAAGTTAATCCACAGCCCGGCCCGCGCCATTTGAGGCAGGGAGAGCAGGCCGGAGCCATAAACGATGGCGTTGGGCGGCGTGGCCACGGGCAGCATGAAGGCGCAGGACGCCGCGAGGGTCGCGGGCAACATCAGGATCTCGGGCGGCAGCTTCATGGATACGGCCAGCCCCGCGATGACCGGCAGTAGAACCGTGGCTGTCGCCGTGTTCGAGGTCACCTCCGTCAGGAAGGTCATCAACAGGACCACAGCCAGGATCACCAGAGGCAACGGCATGCCCACCACCAAAGCGGCCAATTGACTGCCCAACCAATTGGAGAGCCCCGTCTGAGCGAAGCCTGCGGCGAGGGCAAACCCACCTCCGAAGAGAAGGAGGATGTGCCAGGGCGTCCGGCTCGTGTCCACCCACTCCAGCAGAGGACGGCGTTCGCGGCCCCCGTCAGGGATCAGGTAGAGCACCAAGGCCACTACGATGGCGATGGTGGAGTCGGTGATGTACTTGGGCGCATAGCCGAGGGCGTCGAAGACATATTTCCGGCTGACCCAGCCCAAGACCGCCAAGAGAAAGATGACGGCGACCCGCACCTGGGCGGTGCTCCAGGGACCTGCGCTCTCCTTGAGCGAGCGCTGCGCAGGGTGGTCTTCGGGGAGCTCGGTTCGGGGAACGGGAAAGGCGAATCGGGTGAGATAGAACCAGATGGCGAACATCAGGATGATGGACAAAGGAGCTGCGAACATCATCCATTGCCCAAACCCGATATCCACACCGTGGGTCTCGCCCACAGCGCGAAAGACCCCGTTGGGCGCGGTCCCCAAATAGGTGCCCATGCCGCCGACGCTGGCGGCGTAGGCGAGGCCCAGCATCAGCGCGATGCCGAACGGCCCCTTGCCCTCGGGCTCGAAGGCGGCGGCGACGGCCATCGCCACCGGCAAGAGCATGAGGGTCGTGGACGTGTTCAAGAGCCACATGGAGAGAAGGCCGGCGGCCAACATGAAACCCAAGATCAAGCGATCGGCGCGGGTGCCTACCAAGCGAACCAAGAACAAGGCCATGCGTCGGTGAAGTCCGCAACGCTCGATGGCGAACGCCAATTGAAACCCGCCGAAGAAGAGCCAGATGAGGTCTGCGCCATACGCCGGGGCGACCTGCTTGGCCCCCGAGATTTCGAAGAGTGGAAAGAGCGCCAAGGGGAGCAGAGCCGTGGCCGCCACCGGCAGCGCTTCGGTCATCCACCAGGTCGCCATGAGCACCGTGATGGCGGCCAGCCGGTGACCCGAGAGGGAGAGCTCTGCGCTCTCGGGGAGCGCCAAAATCAGCGCGGCCAAGAGCGGTCCCGCGATGAGCCCGATCCGGGCTGCGCGGGCGCCTGCGTCGGGTGTGGGGTCTGAATTATCCGGGTCGCTCACCGCGCCTCCTGCCACCACGCTGGCGTGTTTCTCTACCCGTCGTCAACCCCGCCCTCCACCAGAGGTGAGCCGAGGCCGTCCACAGTTGGGTCTACGGGCGCACGCCGCGCTCGAACGCGGCACGAGGCGAACAGGACCGGCCGGATATCTCCAGCGTGCCCCCGAGACGCGTTTCAAACGAAAGACGTCGGTTCGCCGGATAATTTTTTTCCGCGTCCTCGAAATTAGTCCTCATGCTTCGCGACCTGCTGCCGATGAATAGGGAGTAACCAAGATGAAATAATCGCTACCAAGGTGGGTGGCGAAAATCGCCGACAGGGAGGTCGATATGAACGCGCTGGTGCCGGTTGAGGAGAGCGATGAACTCAAGGTCCTGGGACATCGAATCATGGAGATGTTGCGAGACAGCCGATCGGATGCTCGGCGAGTAGGTCGGATCATCGACCTCGTCCCCGGATTGGCGTCCGCGCTGCGCACCACCGCAGAGGTCCTCGCTGAGGGCCGCGGCCGGGTGGCCAACACCGCCCATGCCATCATCTTGATCGGCTACCGTCGGGTGGAGCAGGTGCTCCGAAACTTCTTCAAGACGCAGGCCGTCGAGTTCTGCGCCGAATACTCCTTCATTTCGCCCCAGACGCCCGAGGCGCCCGAGCGCATTTGGGTGGACGTCGCGGCCCGATACGGCACCTACTAGCCGAGCCCGGTTCCACCGTCGCCGCCATATACGTGGCGAGCCCCCCAGGATGCGTCGAGGGTCCCCTTCCGCCCTCGCTGATCATCCCACACCCTGCACTCCCTTCTCTTCACCGCACCGTCGACGCACCCTGTGAGCGTCTGTCGACGCCGCCGAGGTGACCTTAGATCCCTTTTCATGGTCCGTGAGCCCCTGCGGCTCAGCGGGAATTTCATCGACCCCGACAAAAGGTTCTACCCCGCGCTCGCGATCATAGAGGCCCCGCTGATACACTCGTCGCCAAGTCATACGTCCTGGAAATCAAATGGGCATCCAACGTCCGAGGTTCTCTCTTCTCGTCCTCGTGTCGCTCGGCATCACAGCCGCGCACGCACAACCGACGAAGGCGCCGGCGCCGGCGACGGCGACGGCGGCGGGATCTGACTCGAAGGCGAAGGAGAAGCCGGCCGCGACCGCCAAGACCGCCAAGAAGTCGAACAAAGAAGCCGCTAAGAGCAAGGCCGCTACCGCGAAGCCGGCGAAGACCACCGCCCCTGCGAAGGGCAAGGCTGAGACGAAGGCCACACAGGTCGCAGCGACCGACGCTCCGGTCCTGCAGGAAGGGACGACCACCACCCGCTCGGGCCCGAAGCCTGTTCGACAGCGCGCGGCGAGCGTCTCCGGCGCCACCGGCTTGGACAAGACCTGGTCGGCGGATCCGGGACCCGAAGGGACCACTCGGCTTCGGCTCTCCTTGGGCTACTTCGACGCAGACGACTTTCCGAACCCGTCGGCCAATGATGTCTTCGTGGGGAGCAACTTTGCCGTCGCTTACACACCCCATCGCTGGGTCGAGACCTTCTTGTCCATTCGGGCGACGAGCAACACCGTCACCTTCTCGGACCCCGAGGAAGAGGCCGATCCACGGGTAGAGCTCCTACAGACTCAGGGGGACACCACCCTGGGGGCGAAGTTCGGCGGTTTCATCAAAGACGATATCGCCGTGGCCGCGGCGGCGGCGGTGAAGTTCGCCTCCGGTGTAGGGAGCGCGGGCTTCGATCTCGGCGCCACGAACGTGGATCTCCGGGTCTTGGGTACCTTTGACTTCACGCGTAAACAGAACATCCCGGTGCGCACCCATTTCGAGGTCTCCTACCTCATCGAAAACACGGAGAGCCTGTTCGACACGCGGGTAGGAGAACCCACCCTCGCCGAGGAGTTCGGACTTCAGATCGCCCGTTATAACCGCCTGGGTATCGGGATCGGCCTGGAGATCCCGTTCGACGAGTACATCAGCCCCTTCTTCGATTACCGCGTCGAGGTCCCCTTATTGGTGGAGCTCTCTCGACGCAGCCCCGACAGCAATGAGCTGTCCTTTAGCTCCATCCCCCACGGGTTGACCGTGGGTGTGCGGAGTTTCCCCCTCGAGAACCTGGCCGTGGATGTCGCGGCACGCATCGGCTTCAGCAGCGAGCCCTACACGGGGGTGCCGGCCACGCCGCCTTGGCAGCTGATCTTCGGCGTAGGCTACACCTTGGATCCCCGCCCGGTGGTGGAGCTCCGCACCGTGGTCAAGAAGGTCGCGGCGCCCAAGCCCAAGGTCCCGAAGGCCGCCAAGAACGGCCCCCAACTGGCCTTTGTCGCGGGCAAAGTCCTGGACGCCAAGACCAAGAAACCCATCGCCGGCGCTCAGGTGCTCTACGCCGGTCACAAGGGCAAAGCGGCCCAATTGACCGACGGCAAAGGGGGCTTCGCCGGCTATGCTTTTCCGCCGGGCAAGAAGCTCCGCGTTCGCGCATCGGCGCCGGGGTATGGAGACCAATCGGTCAACGTCGTGCCGAAGCTGGGCAAACTCAGCACGGTGGAGTTGACCCTCGCTCCGGGCCCCAAGACCAGCGCCACGGCCCACCTCGAGGTCCGGATCTTCGACGCGCTCGGTCGACCCCTGGAAGCCAAGGTGGTGGTGGACGGGAAGGCCGCTGCGGGCGGCATGTCCAAGCCGGGTCAACCCTTCAAAATCCAGGTCTCGCCGGGGCCCCACGCGCTCGTGGTCACCAAGAAGGGCTTCGAGCCCGCCGCCCAAGCGACCACCGTAAAGGCCGGCAAGACGGCCACCCTCCGGATCAAGATGGAGACCAGACGCCGAGGTCGCAGCGTCGGCACCGGCGGCGGCGGCAGCGGCGGCGGCGGCGGCGCCGCCGTCCGCTTCACCAATACGCGGGTCAAGCTGCGCGGCGGCGTCCAATTCGAGGGCACCACCGCGACATTGACGGCCAAAACCAAGCGACGGCTCGACGCCCTCGCGCGGGCCATGAAGCGACGAAACTCTCTGAAGAGGCTCCGCGTCGCCGTCCACACGGACAACCGTGGAGGAAAGGCCCAGATGACCAAGCTGAGCAATGAGCGCGCGCGCGCCATCAAGAGCCACTTGGTCAAGAAGGGGGTGGCCGCCGGTCGACTACAGCCGCGGGGATACGGAGGCGACAAACCTGTGGCCCCCAACCTGACGGCGCGAGGCCGGGCCAAGAACAATCGAGTGCTCTTCGTCATCTTGGAGGGACGCTGATGCGGATCAACACAGTCATCGGGCTCGGCTTTCTATTGCTGGGATGTGGACGAACACCGTTGGAGTGCCAAGCCCATATCGACTGTGAGAGCGGCCACGCCTGCGTGGACAGCCAATGCCTGCCCGGCCCCGACTGTGTCGAAGGGCTCTGTCCCGGCGGTCGAATCTGCGTGGCCGGCGTGTGTATCGAAGAGACGCTTCTGTCCGGTGAGTGCGGCCCCGAGTCCCCCTGCCCGGCGGGCGCGGCGTGTATCAACGGGGCCTGCGTCGTGGACTGTACGGGGGACGGCTGCCCCACCCTGTGTGACGGAGGCGCATGCCCGGACACGGTGGCCGACTGCGCCGTCGACCTCGACTGTCCGGTGGGTGAAATCTGCGAGCTCGGCGCCTGTCGCCCCGGATGTCGAGACGCGGATGCGTGCGGCCCGGACGCCATCTGTGACCCGGTCCTCCTGCAATGTGTACCCGCCGCCTGTGGTGAGGAGACCCCTTGTCCGCCGCCCCTATTGTGTGCCCCCGACGGCAGCTGCGTGGAGTGTCTGGACGACGCGGGCTGTGGCGAAGGCTTCAACTGTGTGGAGACCCGCTGCGTGCCCACCGCCGAATGCGTCGCGGACGCCGATTGCCCTGACGGATTCGACTGCGTCGACGGACGTTGCGAGCGCCGAGCAGGCTGTCGAGAGGACGTGGAGTGCGGCCCGGGTCGATTGTGTCGAGATGGACAGTGCATCGACGCAGGCTGTAGCGGTGATGACGACTGCCGCCCGGGCGACGTCTGCCGAGCGGGCCAGTGCGTACCCGCAGGCCAATGCATGGTGGACGCCGACTGCCCCGAGGACAACATCTGCGAGGACGGCATCTGCATATTCCGGCCCGAATGTCTGGCCGATACGGACTGCATGCCGGGCCAACTCTGTGAAGCGCGCCGCTGCGTCGATGTGGTGCAGTGCGAGGCGGACGCCGACTGCGAGCTCGGCTTCTTGTGCGAGGACGGCAATTGCCTCTTCGGCCCGGAGTGCGTCGACGACTCGCGATGCCCTGCGGACACCCAATGCGTCGACGGCTTCTGTTTGGCCACCCCGGATTGCCGAAACGACGCCGACTGTCAGATGGGTCAAATTTGCCAAGACAACGTCTGCGTCGAGGCACCCGAGTGCCGAGCAGACGAAGATTGCCCCTTCGGTCTGCGTTGCCAAGGCGGACGCTGTTTACAGGTCCCCGAGTGTCGCTTCAACGCGGATTGCCCCGATGGTCAGGAGTGCATCGGAGATCGATGTGTGGTGACGGGTTGTGCCGACGACGGCGACTGCGACGCCAACCTGGTGTGCATCAACCAAGCCTGCGTCCCCCAGCGCTGCCAGGTCGACGACCAGTGCGCAGCGGGCCTGGGTTGCGTAGTCGGAGAGTGTATCGCCGTGGATTGCCGCGTCGAGTGTGGCCAGCGCGCCCCCAGCTCTCCCCCCCGCGCCCCCCCC
>MPMC02186742.1_pt1 | contig 15580 bp, 4 predicted proteins | sample 1617281 | NCBI WGS metagenome assembly MPMC02 (sample SAMN05944809, study PRJNA350692) | marine metagenome | biome: marine; feature: ODZ; material: water; isolation source: 100 m water sample filtered on 30 um supor filter | place: Pacific Ocean | collected 2012-04-09 | depth 100m m | reverse complement strand
GGGTCAAGTTCTCAGTTCTACTGCAACTGGAATAAATTGGACTAGTCCGGCAGACTTAAACACAACTTATAATATTTCTTTAATTGATGGTGCTAGTAATAATACGAAAGGATTGCAACTGACTGCAGGTGGAAATGCAGGCGCAGGTACCATTGATAATATTTTCTTTGCAGGTGTAACTTCTGTTAATATAACAAGAGATAGTAATTCTGACACATTAACCTTTGGTTTAGTACAAGACATTAGTACTACATCTAATGTTACTTTTAATGATATTACATCTACTGGTAAATTGGTAGTAAACAGTATAGAAACCAATAGTGATACTCTAGGATGTATCAAGTGGAATCCTGATGAAGTTAGATGGCAGTTTTCTAATAATGGAAGCACCTATTACAATTTTATGTTGCCAACTGAAACTGTTTATGACGTTGCTTCTCAGTATGGTGCTTCAGGAGATGGAAATTCTTATCTTGTAAAAACTAATGGTGTTGGTTTAAATTCTGGAACAGTTGTTATTGATTCAAATAGTTATTTGCAAGTTGTTTTAGATACTGTGGAGGATATTCAATATTTTAATACATTACAACAAGTAAAAATATTTGGGGCAAGCACTACACTTGCAACAAACCTTCCAGATTCTCCTAATATTAATCAAATAACAATTACTCCTTCATTTGTAGCAAATGAATTTAATGATGTAAACATTGATAAAAAATATTATGTTTATGTGTTTGCATCTTACAATCTTCTTACTGGAGATGTGAGTGAATATGTTGTAATACCTGACACTAAAATTGTTCAAAATTTATCGCCAGCAAATTTAAGTGAAGCAAATTATAATACACTTAATATTACTAGAAATAGTACTACAGAAGGAATATTAATCTATAGAGGAATATTTGATTCTTTAATTAGTGCTAAAAATTCTATATCTGGTATTGGAGGTAATCAATCGGCATTCAAATTGTTTGCTGTATTGGGACAGAAAGAATTTTCTAATCCCTCTACCGGGGCAATTGCTACGCTAACAACAGATTACATTGACTATGGAGAATATGATGTTCCATCTTGGACAAGTAAAAATGCAGATGGAACATATAAAACTAATGACATAGTACATTTTAACATCAATCCTCCCGTAAATAAAAAAAGAGGATGGGCAACCGGTGCTATTAAATCAATTGATGGAAGTAATAATAGTTTTGTTATTGATATACAAGGATTAGAAATTGATTCTACTTATTCTGTTTATGTTTATCATGATGATACTGTTGCATTACAGACAGCAATCAATGAATTATCTACAGATGGTACAGATTTTTTAATTATTCCTGGAGGCACATATTTAATTGATCAATTAAAAATTCCTGATGGATTTGCTTTACGTGGATTGGATGATGCTACTATATTAAAAAAACAATATTGGAATACAACAAAAATTAATGACACTCCTATGAGTGGATTGAGAAATTCTATGTTTGTTCCTGTAGGATATGATTCTACTGCAGTTCAAACTAATTGGACTACTAAAAACTTTGTCTTGAGAGATATAGTTATTGATGGAAATGCACAATTTCAATTATTGTATGACCGTTCTTCTTTAGGTATTGAAAGTAATAATTCAGCATTGGGATTTCCTAATAGCGAATTTTTAAAATTAAAAGATATTAAAATTAAAAATACTTCTGGACCAGCATTGTTTGCTGAGGGATCAAAAGACCTTACAATTTCTGGAACAAATATATTCAATGGTTTAGAGACGGAAAGATATTCTACTCTTTGTATATTAGCAAGTGATTCTGAAAATGTTAATATTACATCTACATTCTTTAGTAATTTTCCAGGAGCGTTAGATTTAACTACAAGCAATGTTCTTTCTATGAATGGTTCTGTTGTAAAAAATTGTGGTTCAGGCATTCAAATATATGGATCAGTCAATGCTTTAGTTCTTGATAATCTAATCTTAGGTCCAGCAGGAGAATATATTCCTGTTCCTGATTTATATGATACTGATTATGATGGTGTTAATTTATCAATAGAATATGAAGTCAATCAAAAGACGCCTGTTTATCAGTATCAAGCAGATGGTTCTGTTAAAGACTTGTCTAATACTATTATTAATTTTGATGTTCATATTGCTACGGTATCTAATAATATTGAAACTGTAGATCTTACACAAAAAGTAAATAACGTTGCATTCCAAAGATATATTGATCCAACTGTAGATGCTACTATAGGACAAATTCAATTTAATTTGTCTCAAGATAATAGTAACAATATATTTCCTCCAAATTCTTCTATAACTAATAATCAATATTATGTTTATAGAATTTTAGGAATTGATTACTATGTTCCTACTTATGGTAATGTTCCTATTGGTAGCGATGTAGATCCTGTGTTTGGAGATGGTGTAATAGTAGATAGCAATGCATATTATCAAGTAGATGTTCTGGATGACGATGCTTTCGATCAAATAACTCAGGGAGATTATATTAAATTAGTAGCGCATAACTTTTCACCACAGGGTGACGTAAATCTTTGGTATGTTTTTAGTAAATTTGAAGAAGGTGGTCAGGATAAATTAAAACTTCAACCAAAATTTGAACAAACTAATGGAGATATAATTTCTGCTACTGGATTTACTAGTGTTGGAGGCGGAACACAAATTGGTGGAGGTTATTATGAACTTAGAAATAAATATGTAATTGCAAAGGGAGTTATCTCTAGAGCATATTGATTAAATTATAAATACACAAAGAAACTAGAGTATTTCCTGTAAATATTAGGAGCAAAAATGGCAGCTGTAAATAATAATTCGTCAACTGTTATTGTAGGAAGAACCGCACCAGTTCCTGCAGGACAACAAGTGTCATCAAAATCGATTCCTGTTGTTATTGCCAGTGATCAGTCTGCAATTCCTGTGGAAGAGCAAAACAAACAACAATCTGAAGTTGCGTTATCATTATTAGGTATTCCTAGATCAGAAGTTGCTCTTGGTATTTTTGCTGATGTAAACACTTATGATGTAAACCCAACAGAATGGACATCGTTTCCTGAACAGATTACATCTTTGGAGATGTATTCTCCAGAAACTACAACTAATCAAGCAAAGTATACTGGTCTTGGAAATCAAGATTGGGGGTTAACTCATATTCCTGAAGAAGCAGGAGCAATGATTGAAGCACCAACAGATGAGTATACTATTCTTACATCAAAAAGATTCTTTAGATATCAACCAGGACGTGTCTCTGCTGCAACATTTGGTGTCAAATTCAATAGAGCACCATATACAATTACAGATAATGTTGTATCGGGCGGACCGGCAATAAGAAATCCTGCTATCAAAAAGTATGGCATTTTTGATAAGTTTGATGGTTATTATTATGAAAGTAGAAATGATGCATATGGCGATAACTTTGCTGTTGTAAGAAGAACGCAATCTATTATTAGAGATAACCCTCTTCCTTTTGGATCTACTTCAGATAAACAAGATCAAGATTATGCATGGGTTGGTATACCACTGACAGAAACGAATGCTTCTACATATCCAAATGCAGTAGAAGTATTAAAAGCAAACAAAAGATACCTACAAGAAGTAGCAGTTCCTGTTGCTGGAGATGCAGAAAATAATCCGGATGAATATGATAAGTGTCGTAGAGATGCTGGTTTAATTATTGAAGGTATTATTCATGATTTAAAATATGGTGGTAATGCTACTACTGTCTACAATACACTTAGATTTTTTAACGCAACAGATAGAGACAATATTGTATTGTATCTAGACACTCCTGCAACTGAGGTTACTAGGTATACTGCTATTAAAACAGCAATTACTGCTTTATTTGCTGGAACATTTGCTGGAACATCTTTATCGTCTCCCTTGAATGGATACTCTGCTACTTTTCCTGGATCTAATATTCCAACGGAAGAAGGTGGATCAACAGCAGCGGTGCAATCTTTACTTGATATTTTGATTACTGCTTTAACTGGTGGTGGTAATTATTCTTCTGTTCCATCTCCGTCTGGTTCTGTGGCAGGAGAGATGTGTGTATATCGTGATGGTTTAGTGATGACACATGCAGCAGCGCATGATATTTCTTTACTGAAAGAAAAATGTTATTATGATGTTAAAGCGGTTACATCTGATGGGGCAAATAAATGGTTGAAAATTAAAATACCTTCAAATAAAGATGCTCTGCAAGTAGGACAAAGTTTTTACTTCAACAAAAATAGTAACACCCCTAATAATATTACTGCAATAACTGGTAATTTACCTGATGGTAGTATATGGTATGTTCTTTCCATAAAAGATGTTACTGTTGATGCTAATGGAATTTATCAAGAGATTCGTTTATCTAAAGTTCCTAGTAATGAAGAAATTTATACTAATGTTGGTGGTGGTAATGATTCAAATCCCTGGTCAGCAGAAACTGATACTGCGTATGTAGCAGACGAGTTTGTAATTACAAATGATCCTGGTGATATTAGTTCGGATGGATTTTCTTTACAAACACCAGTTGCATTTTTATTACCTGATGATATAAGAAAATACTCTGGAGTTAATTACACAGATGGATCTTTAAATTCAAATGCTAATGGATTTGTGGATGGAGCATTCCCATACTTATATCCACCTGGAGCATCTGGAGATACGGCAAACTCTAAAGGTTATATTGATAGCACCCTTGATGGAAGTAGTGGATTTACAACTCTTAAAAAACAATTTAACTATGTAAATAAAAGACTTTATAAAAACTGGGTTTGGTTTAATGTTGATCCAAAATATTATAAGGTATATGAGTATAGAATTCCACGCTCTAGAATGAGTGGAGAAAAATTGAATGGTAGAGTTACTGATATTGTTTACAGTGATAATGTTCTTGATAAAAAAGCAGGAGACCCTGTAGAAGAACCAACAACTAATGAACAGATAGAATTTAATAGTGTATGGGAACTTGATTCAACAAAAGTTACCATGTATAAAATTGAATTCTCATGGTATGGTGCTGTTGGTGCTACATTCCTTGCATACGTGCCTGTAAGCAATGGTGAAGCACGTTGGGTTAGAGTCCATCATCTTAGAGCATCAAACCAATTAAAGGTTGCTTCTCTTGGTAATGCTACTCTACCTATTACTTACATGGTATATGGTGGAGGTAGTGAAAATAGATATGGATATAAAAATGTTGATAAAATTTCCAATACCGATTCTGGTTATGGATCTATTTCTGAACAGTTAGTTAAATATGGTGCTTCATATTATATTGATGGTGGAGACAGAGGAACTGTTAGATTGTTTAGTTATTCATCAGAAACTTTAAAAGAAATTGGTGGATCTAAGTATTTGATTGAGTCTAGTTATAATCCTGATTTATTTGGTAAGAGTGGAGTAAATCAAGAAACAACTCCTGGAACTTCATATATAAATGCTCCTGCTCTCACTATCGCTGATACCAATGGAGCTCCTGTATTGAGTGATTATTATATCAATGCTAAAGTATCTACTGGTAATCCAAACGATCAAGATGTTAGAGTGGTATATGTATCTGGTAATAAACTGTATTTAAGTAAAACATTATCTGCTACGAGCGGTAATATTTCTTTAATTGTAGATAGACCTCAATCTATATTAGGAATTAAGTGTAGAACTGAAATTAATGGTGTTAGGAATAGAGTTCAAATTTATCCAACTAGACTTGCAACTGGATTAACATCTAGTTCGGAATCTTTAGTTGTGCAATTACTTAAGTCCCCATTGTTTCAAACGTTTGATGTTCCTGCAGCTGCTGCATCTGTTGGTATTAAATCTGCTATTAATATTGGAAGAAGAGGAAAGAAAATTCTTTTACCCACCGCAGATATTACTGAAACTGGAACATATTTAACTGAAGGACAGAGGACTTATGGTTACTTTAGAACTACTATAGTTGGAGATACTTCTGGAGTGGCTACTACAACTTTAGGATTGCTTGAAAAAATTAATGGTAGTTATTACTTTAGTGCTGCAGAAGTAACTATAGATGAACTTAACATTAGAGGTTCTTTCTTAAGAGTGAAAAATTATTCTGGTCCTGGAAATGGTGGAGCTGATCCTGATTTAACTTCAACCGTGGAAGATCCTGGGTTTGATGGATTTCCTTCCTCTTCTCTTGCAAGACTATCTGCAGTTAATATAGATACTGAACAAAGATCTCCAATCCCTGGAACAGGAACAATTGTAACTACATTATTCTCTCCAAATTCTGGAGCAGAGTTTAATCTTCAGTCTTACTTTGATTACAATAAAGATTATCTATCGTTCCCTCTAACAGATTTAGTTGATTCATTATATGTCTGCGTCTCATCCAAATCTTTTTATAATGGATCTGATGGAACGGGAAGTTATGGAAAAAAAGGAGAGATCTTAGCAAGTCTTACTTGGGAGGAGCAGTGATACATGTCAAAGAAAATAAAAATTGGTAATGATAAACAACCAGCACCTTTGGTTGAAAGAAATGTGCCGCTATACAATTTACAAACATCGCAACCTTTAACTGATGAAGGTGGAACACCTTTGGTATCTGCTGAAGATACTTTTTTGACATCAGAATCTTCAGCAGATAAAGCAACTTCTATTGTATATACTTCAGATAAAAAAACTAACAGTCAAAAAAATGTAAGGTTATCTGGAAAAAGATTTAAAGCAAATGGCAATACCATTACAGTTGAATCTGGAGATGGGTTGTTTAAAGATGAAAACAAATACAGAATATCTTTTTCAAGTTTAGATGCAATTAATAATGATTTAGTAAATGATACGGTTACAAATGAGAAAACTAATTCTACTGGCATAATAACTTCTTTTAATATTAATACATCTACCTATAAAACTGGAGTAATAATATTATCAGATTACTCAGATACTAATATATTTCCAGGACAAATACTTAAAAGTTCTAATGATGTGGATGAATTAACTATTGTTAAAATTGAGTTTATTGGAAAAAAGGGGGAGTTAGAAAATGGAAGTATATTATTACTACCAACAGGAATTGAAAATTCTCAAGCAGTCTATGAAACTAGAGTTGTAACTTCTATTAATACTAAGAATGAATGTAGTTTAGATTTAAATGTTACTTCAAATAAAGATCTATTTGGCGAATTAATAAAACTTACTCCTGTTGAAATAGATCCAATCTTAAAAGTAGAAGAAAGTTTTGCAGCATTCAGTGAAGTTAGCACTACTCTACTTGGATATCCAAAAGCAGAAGAACAATTAGGATTGTTTTCTAATGTTTCTACTTATGGATTAGATGATGATGAATTTATTTTTTATGATAGCGACGGTGGGTATTCGTATGGAGTATGGGAAACAAGAAAAAATAAAACTTATGGAAAACATTATACTTCTAGGGTTAGAGAAGTAAAAGAAGAAGCAGCAATATCTATTGAATCATATAGAACACCATATACATTTCCTTATGGTTTTAAGAGTAATTATTACAATTCTGAAAGTTATAAAAAATTTAATGTCTTTTTAAAAATTGGTATGTTATTATATGATACCTATAAAGAAACTAATTCAGAATATTCAAAAAACTTTTTACCGTATGAAAGAAATTATTTTGTTTTAGAAACACTTATTGTACCTGATCCTTTGCCTGATGGTTTGCCGGATAATATCAAATTTCTTATTGGTGAAGAAATTGAAAGAACTGATACTAATCAAGTTTTAGGTGAGGTAGTTTCTTATAATTTAAGAGATGATATTTTAGAAATAGATAATGAAGTTACTGATATTAAAGGTAATGATAATTATGTAGAGATCAGAGGAAGAACTACAGGAACTACTGCTCGGGTTAAAAATTTTTTAGGAATGGATGGAGAAAAAGTTTTATCTGCATTACTATCTCCGGTTAATTCATACTATGAAAGTGCAGATGATTTATTTTCTCAAATTGATACTTGGACTGAAGTTTGGAGAAGGATACCAACAGAATCTTTTTTAAGACCAGACAATTTTCCTTTAACAAGAGAAGTAATTAATACATTTTATTTAATACAAAGATATCTTATTCAATCCGGAGTAGTAACAGAAGGAGAAACTGCATATTCAAATTCTGAACCAGGATCCTCTACTCATAGACCAACTCGTGCATACTTAGAGTCCAGAAAAGCTTTTAGATACCAACCAGGAAGAATCAGTGGATATACTTTTGGTGTTAGAGCATCAAATGATAAAACAGATAATAATAGTATTATTGAATGGGGAATTGGAAATAACACAGATGATTTAGTTTTTCAAATTCGTGGATCTAACTTTAGTATTGTAAGAAGAAGTGTTGTCCCATTATCAGAATCAATATTAGAAGCAAATTTTTTAGATCCAGAAGATCAAGTTACGATAACTAAAAACACACAAAACAATACTGCTTATACTGGGCTTGAAAATAAACAGGTATATGAAACTGTAATAACAAGAGATAAATGGAATGGTGATAAATTAAATGGCAATGGACCTAGTGGATGGAACTGGTCTGCAGAACAAATAACAATGTATAAAATTGAATTTGGATGGTATGGTGGTATAGGTATTCAATTTTATGCTTATGTGCCAGTTAATAATGGAAAAGCTAGATGGGTTAAACTGCATAGATTGCTTATTGAAAATCAATTAAAGCAACCATATATGGGAGATCCATACTACAAATTTAAATATTCACTTATAGTTGATAATCATATCAATACAACTACTCCACAATACTTATATAAGTATGGAACAAGTTGTTATATTGATGGCGGAGATGAAGGAACAGTTACTGTAAATTCTGCAACTTCTAATTTAAAAACAACTCCTCAAGTAACAGAAAATGGTCCTTTATTATCTACTTCTCTTGTAGGAATACAACCAAAAACATCAATTTCAAATTCAACCGGACAATTAATAAAAAATAAACAACAAATATTTCCTAAAGAACTATCTGTTAATTGTGATGGACTAACAGAAATTGCTATTGTGAAATGTAAATCTTGTCCAGAATTTGGGCATACCTATCAACCAAATTTAAATGCAGGATATAATGGTATAGAAAGAGAATTTGAAATAGTAGATTCGTCTAGAGATAAACTAAAATTAAAAATATTAGAAAAAAATTCTACAGGATCGGGAACTACTTTAACATTAGATAACGTTGACAATTTAAGAATTGGTGACGTAGTAGATCCAGCAAATATAGTATCTGAAATTCCTGCAAATACTATAATTACTAACATTAATGGTAATGTTATTACATTAAATAATACTTTGACAGGTTCTATTAGTGAGTCGATAAAGTATCAACCAGTATTTTTAAATTCTAAAGATTTATATGCTAAGGTAATTGCTACTAGAGTTTATCTCACTTACATAAAAGAAATGGAAACTGGTAGTGGTGTAATAAGTATTGCAGGTCTGGAAGATAGATATACTACTGCAAAATTAGGAACGATTTCTGGTTATGATAAAACAAAAAACGTAGCAGACCTTCTTATTGATAGAGAACTTCCCCGGTATTATTCTGTTGGATCGGGGCGTTCATTGCAAGTACTTGAAAATCCTTCTGAATTTTCTGGTAGATTATCTCAATATAATGCTCTCGCAGCTTCCTCTATACCTGTGAGTGGTAGTAAAAATACTTTGAACTTTTTATTTGATACTACTACTGATAGTGGATCGTATTCTTCGGGTCAACTTGCTGATTTTAGAATAGGTATAACTTCTTTAAAACCTGAATATGATGGTACAAATATTACTTGGAAAGATAACCAAAATAATAGTGTGCAATTTACTGATTCATATAAATTATATGCTGAACTTTTTAATGAAGATATTAATAGAAATATTGATGGGTATGAAAATGGAGAAAGTAGTATAAGCACAAGACCTTATACTATTGATTATAGAACGCCAAGGCCTCCAGGATCAAATACTGGAACTTGTGCATTTGTCAATATTGAAGTTGAAGATGCAATTTTTCAATCGGTAACACAAGTGCAAGGTAGTACTAAATTTAGTAACCCATCTAATATTCAACAAACATTTATAAATGCTGGTTATACTTATGATGCAAATTCTTATTATTTAATAGCAGATTCGTTTAATGCTATCACATTCAATCCAGAAAATGCTGAAGTAGGATTTGATTCTAATAATATTACTCAAATAGAAACATCACCAAGTGTTGGATCTGGTGTTAGATTTGCAAGTAATGTAATTCAATATGAAGAGGGACTTAATACTGGTAATTATAAATACATAATTAAATTATCTAATCATCTACCTGGACAATCGCAATCATCTGCTACTTCTTTAGTTATTTGGTTTGTTCCTATTAAATTGATATCATATAGAAAAAGTATTATCAAATCATTTAACTTTAATCCATATCCACTATACTTCTTTATTGAAATGAGAGATGGATCATTAATAAATGGTGCAACAATTAAAGAGGTGACGCAGGTAACTAATACTTATAATCCAAAGTGGTTTATATCTAAGGAACTGGGAGATAGTCAAATGACTATTTCTAATTCATCAATTCAAGTTGGTCCTGTGGGAGACTTAAAAACAACAACAGGAGCTCTCACACAAATTCCTCCAAACTTTAGTTCTGACAAACGTTTGTCATCTGCTTTGATTGATGTTCAAAATCAATCACAACTAAGACCATATGAAGTAATTGATAAATTTTATGTTGGGCAGGATACTAAATTAATATCTTTATCAAATATATTTGATTTTGAAAAAGAAACAATTACTCCTGATTTACTAAATACTACAGCGTACTTTTTCTTGGCAACTTCTAGAGAACCTGGAAATACAACGGATGTTCAAGCTACGTTAACTTACATTGAGCAGCAATAAAAAATATGTCTATTAAAAATAGTAGGATATTTGGTTTATCTGTTTCTCTTTCTTTAGCTGATATTTCAGATACAAAACTTGCTTTAAAAAATCTTCAATTAGAAAAGAATGATTTAGAAGTAATTAGAGGGATTGGTGCAAGCGGATTTGATAAAAACGATCTTCAAACTTTATCTAATATATCCGTCCCTATTTGGCAATCATTTGATAGATATATAAATGATGTATCAACTTATAGAACAACACTATCATTATCAGGTGGAACTGATTTTCAACTTAGAGGTAACTTAAAAATTGCCGGTGGCATTTCTGCTACAGCATTTAGATATCCTGTTCTTGATCTTACTCCATTTATTTTAGATCCAGTTAATGATAACCCTGTTTTAAAATGGGGCGATATATCTACCTCACGAGTTAGTTCTTGGAGTACTTTTGATAGCACTATTGCATATGGTGCAGACGTAGAAATTGGTGGAACATTAAGTGTTGGTAAAATTAAAACAAGAACAGTAGCAAAACCAACAAAATTTAATGCAGAAACTGCTACTCATAAAATAAAAATTAATGTAAACGGTATTACGAAATACATTTATGCTATGAAAGGAATACCTTTGAGATTTAAAGGGTATTTTAGAAACTTTGATGCAATAGTAGATTTTAATAATCCAACATTTGGTGTAGAAAAAGTTAGTTGGAGAATTGATAGAACAGATGGATTGGGAACTGAAGATTTTGAAGATTTTACAGGAGAAAATGGTTCTTCTACTAGATCTAGATTACAATATCAATCTCCTTTTGCAGCAGAAAGATTTATTGAAATATATTTTCCTCCTGCTGGAATTAGAAATTTAAATTTAAATAGTATAAACATACAAGAAATACCAAAAGTCGTATTAGATAATTTAGATTCATTATCTCTCTCTGGTAATGGTTTAGTTGATTTTCCTGATGTTAAATTTATTGCACCAAAGTTAGAAACATTAAATATATCTAATAATGATTTTTTTAATGCTAGTATAAAAGCAGAAAGAAAATTAAACGAGTTAATAACTTCTAAATTGCCATTGACATTAAAATCTTTAAGTATTGTAGGTTGTTTTTTTGGTGGAATAGAACAAAATATATTTGTTCCTTTCCAGGAGTTAAGAACTTTACAAATTAGTTCATCACGGGGTAAATATTTTTATCCAGATAGTTCTAATGCAGCAGGAGAGTTGCCATTATTTTATGGTGGTGATGAAAATACTGATCATAAACTAACAACATTAAATGCTAGTGGTAATAATTTTCAGAATTTAGGAACTACTATTCTACCTAACAAAGTAAATGTAGAAAATTTATATTCTTTAGTAAATTTAGATTTAAATAGTAATCCTAATTTAACTGGAACTTGCAACATTTCAAGTCCGGATATTAAATCAATCAATATTGGAAGAACTAAATTGCAATGTCCAAGATCTTTACAAAATGCGGTAAATTTAGAAACGTTTTCTGCAGCATTAAATTCAAATTTTGGTTCTTTATTTTCTGGTTCAACAGAAGGAACGTATGCATTCACTGGATGTAATAAATTAACTTCACTTAATTTGGCATATTCATCTGTCTCTGGATGTATTCCTTTCTTTAATAATTCAAGTTTGATTAGTATTAATTTAGCGTCGTGTAATAATTTAATTGCAGGAAGACCAGATGGAAGTGGTACTCCAAAATGTTTATATAATAATACATTTGTAAATTCTCCAAATGTATCTTCATTTGCCCTGTCTGTAAATAATGCAAATTTTGCTGGTGAAATAGAACCGAATACATTTCTGCCATTACAAAATAGTTTAACTTATCTTGCTATTTCTGCCAATGGAAGATTTACAGGAGATTTTCCTAACCTAGAATCTCTTACTAAATTAATGGAAATTCATAGTTCTAGTCAAAATTGGGGACAAGGTTCTTCTGTTTCATTGCCATCTTTTGCTTCTGCTTCTTTAATACGGGAAATACATCTTTCTAATAATTCTTTTACAGGAAGTATATCTTATTCTAATAAGACATCGTTAAATTATTTGAATGTTTCTAATAATAAATTGCAATCAATAAGCAATACATTTAATCTTCCAAAATTAGTATCATTTTATGCTTCTAATAATGAATTTTCTGGACCATTGCCAAACTTATATAATTCTTGTCCTATTGTTGAAAAGGTATCATTAAATGATAATCAATTTACTAATTATTCTAGAGGAAATGGTTTGCAAAGTTTAGAAAGAATTAAAGTTCTTGATCTAGCTTCAAATGCATTAACCTCTGAATCAATTAATAATATATTGTTTGATTTATACGATAATTACATAAATTTTCCAAGAAGTAATGTTATTGTTAATTTAAGTGGAGGTCAAGGTTCTCCTAGTGGATATCCAACGATTCCTGGTATTGTTAATGGATTTGAAAGTATATCACAACCATCTGTATCTGGTGGTGATGTTACTTCTGTTGGAAACGATATAAAAAATTTAAATACTTCTGGACTTTCTCCAAAAGAAAAAACATATTCGAATATTGTTTTTAATACTAATAATTCTGGAAATGGTTTTATTGGAACAATAAATGTTAGTGCTGATATTACAAATGGTGTAATAACATCTATCGGAAATCCAACTGTAAGTGACTCTACTAAAAATTATATAGGTGGAGATTTTACAGATTCAAATGGAAATGCTATAGTTAATATAACTGTTGATGGAAATGATTCTGTCACCAATGCTACATTAGTTGATTCTGGATCTGGTTATTCTCAAGGAAATACTATTGTAATTGATCAATCATATCAAGACGATGAAGGTAATAATATTAATGTAACTATAACTGTTCCTGTTACTGGAGTTAAAGAAAAATATTATAACTCTGCATCTTATAGTGTTCAGATAAATAGTGGAGAATCTGGTTATGCTAATGATGATATTCTTTCTACTCCAAATATTATAGAATTTGAAAATGCTGATGGAAATATTTTTAGAGGATCTCTTGAATTAACTGTAAATAGTATTACTAATCGTCTGAACACTACTGTTTTTGTTGGCATTACTGCAGCAGAATTTTTGAGAACTAAAGGTTGGACAATAAAGGTAAATAACTAATGTCAATATCTGCAAATCAAGGATACGTCAGAAGTTTTAATCTTTCTGAAACTTTTGATGAATTTTTAAGTTTAAATAATTTATCTGGTGGAAGTATATCGGAAGACTTGCAGGTGTTTTCTAACAACACAAAGAATGTTAGTGTAGTAGTATATAAACCAGGTGTTAATAATTTTAGTAGGCAAGAAACAGGTGTAGCAGGATCGGAAACATCATTATTTGAATTTGACTTGCTATCAATTTATGGTAATGGCGATCCAGTAAAGATAAGAGCAGTAAGAACTATCTCTACGATATCTTATCTTGCTGCTACATCTACTGAACCTGAAAGATTAAGTATTACTCTTAATGAAAATCATGGACTTACCAGTATTGCAGTAGGAAAAACAATAAAACTTTACGATACATTTTTCACAAATGTATCTGGCATTCCAGGAAGTGAATTTTTTAACAACAAAAATTTTATAATAAAAGAAGTTGATAACCCAACAGGAATAATTGTTACTGATATTAAATGGTCAACATTATTTGAAGGTGGTCCGGGAACATTTAATTCAACAAATAGATATCCTTATCTAACATGTAATTTATTTCCACTGCCAACTTACACAATACCTGGCACAACTCCTCTTGTATCATCTCAATTTTCATATGATGAGACTTATAGAGTTGTTTTAACTAATGGAATAAACAACTTTAAAATTGCTTCTTCATATAGTAAACAAGAATTAGTAAAACCTTTTGCTATTGAATCTCCATTTCAAAGTAGTGATGGTATAGACATACCTATAATTTTTGAAAGGAATAATGAAGTTACTAATGAAAATTTATTAAATTTAATTTTTCCAGAATTTGTTGATGAAGGTGATAATACCAATAATACAATTTATCACAATTATGTATTGAGTAATACTATCAATCAAAATTTTAGTAGTTTAGAATTAAGTTTAGATGCAGCTAACTACTTTAGATTTAAAAAATATGCAAGATCTATTAATAATATTTTTGAAGTAAATCCAATAAAATTAGAAGGATCATTAAAATCTTTTGATCCAGATAATTTTAATAATGGAACTGCGGATATATTTACATTGAATAGTCCCGGAGTTTTTATTATAAATCCAAGTTCTACAAAAACTAACATAGAAAAACTTAGATCTTTTTCTGATAACACATCACCATGGGAACTCAACAGTGCAACTAATACATTAGAATATTCTGCTGCAGCAATATCTAATCCTGCTAATCAAGAAATGAGTATTGGTAATATGATTCTTAAAGGAAATCCTATATCAGTAAATCACATTCAGAATATACAAACCGAATCTGGTAATGTATTACCATTGCAAAAATTTACACATAAACTTCCTGTAATTATCAATGGAGAAGAATATAATTTGTTGTTAAGTTCAACTACCACTACCTAATAATATATAAAAAGTATTTCCAGCAGAGTCTTCTATCGGTAGGTAATCACTTATTGGTTCTGATGCGTAAGCACTTATATTAAGATTGATGTTATTAGTATCATGTTTAATTTCTAATGCAGAGTAAGTTACTTTTGAAG
>MPMC02194948.1_pt1 | contig 15600 bp, 16 predicted proteins | sample 1617281 | NCBI WGS metagenome assembly MPMC02 (sample SAMN05944809, study PRJNA350692) | marine metagenome | biome: marine; feature: ODZ; material: water; isolation source: 100 m water sample filtered on 30 um supor filter | place: Pacific Ocean | collected 2012-04-09 | depth 100m m | reverse complement strand
GTGAAGAACCAGTTTGTGCCATCTCAGCAGCACAAACTCTATCCCATGCACCTTCTTCAGTACCAGTAGCAGTACCAAAATTTAATGCTGCCTTTGCTCTTTTTATGTGTTTGTTCATTTTTCTACCTCCAACGGGGACCAACTGCCCCTTTTTTATCTCTTCCACATGCTGTGAAAAAATGTTCACGGCCTTCATTATAAATGAGGGTAGTGGGATATTTTATATGCCATGGCGTCTTGTTCAACCGACCAGAAAGCCAGATCAAATAACATATTAGTCCAAGGAGAATCTCTTCCTTGCAGCTTAAATCTTCTGAAGCCCAGATCATAGATTTCTTTAAACTCAGAATGAGAAAGAGTGCATGATTTCATTTGTGGTTTTGTGTGTCTTTCACATATGCTATTGGGATGTTCGGGACTCTGGATCTGATCTACATCAGTAAAACTGAACATTCCGTGCCACCCATCAATTACCGGTTTTGACTGTTCCTCATAATGACTGTTTCGTATAGTGCAGTTTCTCGCACAGTTTTCGTTTATAAGAAGTGTATAACTGCCAACTTTTCCAGACGCGGCTATTTTTTTCAATAATTTAAGATTGAAATTATCATCAGGATGAAGGTAGACCAGATCATATTTTTCAAACAGATTGTCATAATATTCAAACGTCCTCCTCCTCGGCATCTCCATTGTTGATTTAACAATCGATGCTTTTTGTTTTAAATTAGGATACATCTTCCTGATGTAATCCGATAAAACATCACAAGTGATAGTAACAGCGTTGCCTTCATATTTTTGTTTTGCCAGTAAATCCAACAAATAATTAGAGCTTGGATCCGTAAGATGTTTTTCTTTGAGTAAAGGATTTGAAAAAGTATAAGTAACATCTATCCCTCTCTTGTTATACTCCTTGATTATAACTTCTGGTGTCCAGCCTCCAGTATGAACTGTCGGAGCTACGCCAAATGAGGATCTTCCTCCGCTCCACATAACATTATAGCAACCAAATACTGATTTAATAGATAAAGGAAAACCAAATCTTTTTTTTATTGTATCATAAAAATTTATAATATTATCATCATGAACAAACAACGTCCCCACATCCCAGGTGGCTTCGGGCCACTCTGGATTTAATATGTCTTTCCCGTATGGAAGATAATTTGTTTTCATCAGTGTACCCAGCTAACAATGGAATGACGGTCCCCTTGATGAATAGGAGTAACCGAATGAGGAAAGCACGGATTGCTCGGAAACACGATGGCACTGTGGGCCAGTCTGGAGATCACATGTTCTCCTCCGAAGAAACTAAAGTTTCCTCCTTCATAGTCATCATTAAGAAGTAATGAACAAGTTAGAATTCGCGGCTTGTTGAATTGTGAATGGTCAACATGCTCCTTGTATTCATGAGACTCATCGCCTTTGTATAGAAGATGATCAAATCCACTGTTCTCCATTTTTAAGCTGTCAAAGAATTTAAATTCCTGAATATATGATTTAAAGATATCACTAAAAATAGAGGAAATCTTTTCCTTAAACTGTGATTCAAGAGGCTTAACATAACAACGCCGAGCTTCACTGCTCTTACCCCCTCCCGCAGTCGCGGGAAAGAATTTTAAATCAGGTTGCTTTATGATTTCTTCAGCTAGATCAGGGGAAATAATGTTATGGTATTCCTTAACGTAGTACGGCAACAGTAGCTTTAAATGTTCTATACTAGTCATTTTGCTCCTTATGAATTTTCTCCAGTTGTTTCTTGTCCTGGCAGTGGTAGCAGGCTCTCCCAATTTTACAGGAACATACTTCTAAAATTTCATTCATAGATGTCTTTTTCCGGTCATATAAAGTTTTATCTTTCACAATACGTTGTTTGTATTTAGGAGTGCGAACTTCTTTAGCCACAGGATTTTTCTTACGTTCCGGCATCGCCCCAGCTCTTTCCTGTTTCTATGTCCACTCTGCTTGGGACAGCCAACTCAACGCAAGTTTCCATAATCTCTTTTATTCTTTCCTGGTCTTTTTTATTCTTGATGGAAAAATCCAATTCATCGTGGACCTGGATGTGTGCTACGTATCCCTCTTTGGAAAGCTCCAGCATAGCTTTCTTTGTTTGATCCGCAGCTGATCCTTGAATCAGTCTATTGAGAGCTTTATAAGTCCAGGCGCGTTTAATCATATGTTCGCCATATTCGTCTTTCGCTTCTTTCAAAGGTAAGGCTTTCTGGCCCCATTCATTGACAGGTTCCCATAAATCAAATCTGCATCGTCTTCCCAGAAGTGTGCGTAAGTATCCTTTTTTTCCAGCCTTATACATTGTGTCTTTCATAAGCTGCTTAACAAAAGGAACTTTGCCGTGGTACGTGGCTAGTATTTCTTCAGCGTCTTCTAAATTAAGGCCTAATTGTGACATAAGTTTCCCTTTTCCCATACCATAAAACAGTCCTAAATTAATTGATTTAGCCTGCTTGCGGGGTATATTGGCAATGTCCGCTACAAGTTGATGAAAATCAGTGGTGTCATCTTCTTCATAAGTGTCTAGAAATTTTGATGCTCCTGTGAATTCTTGCAAGGAAGCATAGTGGACCACGAGCCGTGGTTCCTGTTGCGAGTAGTCAAAGATCCCCCACTCGCACCCCTTTTCTGGTACAAAAATGGAACGAATTAATGGACCAAGTATGGCGTTGCGAGCGGGAATCTGCTGTAAATTCGGATTCGAGTAGGAAAACCGTCCTGTGACAGTACCACCCTGATCCGATCTCATTTGGTGTATGTCTGAATGAATTCGTCCTCGGTGTGAAAACTTGAGGATGCTTTCGATGAAAGTTGTTCTCGCCTTGTTAATCTCCCTCGCCTCCACGACCATCTTCGCCAGGGGGCTTTCATGATTTGCCAGAAAGTTTTTATCGAACTTTGGCTTGCCTGTTGGAGTGGTGTCGTAAGGGATGTTCTGGGTTTGAAAAGCCTGAGCAACTGATGCTGCAGCCCATATCTCCACATTCTGACCTGTGAGCTTCTTAATTGAAGCCATAATCTTATTCTCTTTAGATAGTAAATCATTTTTTATTCTTTCCGCTTTGTCAAGATCGACCCGTACTCCTTCTTGTTTCATCTTGAATAGAACAGGAAAGAGGTCTATCTCTAGTTCAAAAATATTTAATAAGTTCTGTGATATGATTTCTTTTTTAAGATGATGCCATAGGCGTAGCGTTACAGCCGCGTCCTGTTCTGCGTATGCGCCTACGTGTGAGGCGGGAAGCTTCCACAATTCCGATTTCGGATCGATGCCCCACATTTTTGCCGCCTCGTAGAGTTGGGTTTCCGATTTCGATTCTTTCAGGTAATCCTTTGTTAATGAGTTTAAATCAAATCTAAACCTGTTTTCATCTACCAATGGTGCGGCGATTAAAGTGTCGATTATTTTGCCTCGAATGTCAATACCTAAAGTGGATAACCACCCTAGGTCATAGAAGGCATTGTGAAAGACGTAATTCATATAATCGTAAGAACACTGTTTTTTCAACCACTTAGTCACAATGTTTTTATCCATATTGGGCGGTGTTTCGTGAGCTATGGGGAAGTATCCTTCCCAGCCGTCTACCGCAACGGCGATCCCTACGATTTCTCCTCGACCAGCTACCCAGCCAGGTCCAGTGGTTTTCAGTCCAGGGTCCCGTGTCTCCACATCAATGGCTATTTCCGTGTACTCTGAGAGATCTGGAAAATGATCAGGCATCACCCATTCACTGGGCATCATATGCACTTTAGGAAACCAATTGGGCTGTTCTTTCATCTTGTTGAATTCCTTTTATGTTCAAGCAAATTAGATATTTTATACTGGGTAGTATCATAGGCTTTTTTAAGATCTTCTTTTTGGTGGAAAAGACTTTTAAGTACATTCTCATAATCAAAATTTAATTCTTCTTCCTTTACAATTATTTCTCGATATCCACCTTTATCACAAATCATTACAATACATTTTTCTATTTTTCTTTCTGAGTAAAGGTTATGTAACCAAGCATAATTAATAACCTGTTCTTTACTTTTGTCACGTTCAACAAAAATATGTTGAGAGGATTTAAAATCAATTATTGTTAATTTATTTTTATGAATTCCTACTAAATCAATAACTCTTCTTTCGTTCTTATCAAAATAAAGAGGACATTCCGTTCCCCATACTTCTTCTAATTGACCAACAATACCGTGTGATAAAATTTGGTGTGCCTTGTCTTTTGCCTCTTCTCTTGCTTCGGGGGAAGTTTCTTTAAAATAACTACCCATATCCACAGGATGATTCTCTAATCTTCTTCTACTTAATTTATCAATAACATTTTTTAAGTATTCATGCATCGCTTTCCCTACTTGAAAATAATATTCAGTTTCCTTATTTTCGTGTTCCAGCATCTCGGTTAAGTCATTACGACTTATCCAACCATAGTGCTTTTCTAAAAAACGATTACGTTTAAATTTTACCTCATGTAAAAATTTAGGAAGCATTCCAACTGTTATTTCTCTGTCCTTACTTCTTAGCGGTGATTGTTTCATTTTAATGATTTTACATATTCTTTTGTGATCCGTCCTCTTTTCTCTCCTTCTGATTCAAATGATCGATTCTTTTTATCGGAGCGTGCTTCAATCTCTCCTGCAATGGCAGCGTAGGCCGCCATATCAACGTAGCTGTCTTTTTTATGTTGGTGCATGAGCCGTGCTACTTTCACCAAGGCCATACACACCGCGACGTCATGGGGGGTTACTTCTTTTCGGAGGAAAATAGACCACAACGCCGCAATGTTCGTGTGATTAGTGAGCTTGTCGCCATAGTCCTTATGGCGGTTGCCACCAATTAATTTTTTTGATTCTTTTAAAATATCCTGTGAGATCATGCTACCCTGCTCGCATAATGAAAGATGGGCTCATATTCATATTGTCCTTCGGTTCGATGAACAATATATAATTCTTCCTTGGCTCTTGTCGCACCGACGTAGAAAACTCTTGCTTCATCATCTCTTCCTTGTTGGCTTTCTGTATATGACCTGTAAGGGGCATAGGATAGATCGGTTAATAGCATAATTTTTTGTCTTTCACCACCCTTGGATGCGTGAATGGTTGACACTTCAATGCGAGGAACAGCGTCAAGCTTGTTGCCCGAGCGCATTACCGCACGCAGATAGGTTTTACGACGCTGCAATCCCTTGGAATTCAGCATGTCATACCAGGCTATTTCCCTCACACTGAGGGTTTTGTCTTTGGATATTTTAATTGTTTCCCGCAGGCCATACTCTTTAATAAGATCTTCCAGGCTGTATGTCCCTTCAGGTTGTCCCTTGAACACTCCGTAATTTCTCTTGATCCGAGTGCTGTCCATATGATGATAAATGACATCACATGCCACTCCTGAGATGGACTTGCCGTTTTGAAGATCGGTCCACGCCCTGATGGCCTCAATGTATTTAAAACTTATGGTTGGAAAACCGTATCGCTTGTAAAGCCATCCGTATGTTTCCAATGCCTCACACACCTGCTTTACAACTTCGTGAGTCCTGCATAAAATCAACCACTCACCTTCCTGCAATCCTTGATTCAAAGGTCTGATATTTAAGACTTTTCTTATCCCCATTTCATCTCTTGGTTTATATTGTTTTGGGATGCGTTGGGATATTGACTGTCCAAGTTTTGTGGCAAGACTGTGTACGCTTATAGGAATGCGGAATGATTGAGTCAGAGGAATGATAGTGTTGTCATAATTCTTAGCCATAGCTATGAAGTGTTCTATGTCTGCGCCAGCCCATCTGAAAATAGCCTGATCATCATCCCCTGCTATGTAGGTTTCAATTGCTCCAGATCGTTGCTGAATCATATCCACCACCTGCCATTGCTGGGCGCTGAGATCTTGAGCTTCATCAATGAATAGATATTTCAAGGGAGGAGGGTTTTGTTTCTTTAAAAAATTAACAAAATAATCAACATATTCATACTTGTCCCTGTCTTCTTTAAATTTTCTTAAATCTAAATCCATTTGTTCGATGAGCTTGCGTGCTCCGTAATTGTTCAAGGTATTGTCTCTGAAAACTTTATATAAGCGATCCCTGTCATCAGGGTATTTAGCGTATGAGAGATTAATAATGTCCTGGTATTCACTCTTCGCTGTTGGCATAGAGATATCAACACCGTTTCCTTTTTTCATTTTATTGACATATTCGTGGCCCGTGATCCGTGATAACTCTTCATAGTCATGATCGTCCATGATCTGCGCTTGCTGAAGCTGCAACCGACGATACGCCAGGGAGTGCAACGTGGAGAAATAGGGATACAGGATCTTAACCGTCTCCTTCGTGCATTTTTGCTTGGAGTCCTTAACAATGCGATCACGTATTTCTTCCGCCGCTCTCACGGTGAAACTGAAGTAGCCGATTTCTTTCGGAGTGCATACGCCCGCCTTGATGAGCTCTTCCACTCTATCTTTCAAATAAGTTGTCTTCCCTGTGCCAGGAGGTCCTATGATAACGTGTCTATGCATCTTTCATGCTTTCTAAGATAGCCAGCCCTAAATAATAAGGGATGGCCGGAATTAAACTATTTCCTAGAGCTTTAAGTCTGTGTACCCTGTCTGGTATCCCATGAGCCACTCGACCCAATTCGGGTTCAACTGCCCACCAACCTTCTCCCCAAGATTGCTTTTTCCCCTGTCCGTCGTGCTGTCCTTGTACATGAACTCTCTCGGTGTCGGCCACAGTTTCACTGCCGCTGGAAGCATCACCTGGAATCCCTTCTTCTTGATGTCCCTCGCGTACCTCCCGTTGTCGTTCACATCCTGTTTCCACATTCCTTTTGAGGGTGTTGGCCACATCAGATCGGGATGCTTCACTTGATCGTTCAGTGAGATTGGCATTCCCTTGTCCAATTTCATTTTCATTCTTTCCTTGGAACTCGCTCCCCTGTCGCAATGAGCGTCTGGTGTCCTCCACATGTTTGTCACTGCTTTTCCGTATTGAATCTGTTCCGCCAGGTTTCCTGGTGTCACTGTCTTCCTTCCTATGCTTTCGCGATATTTTTTTCTTTTCTCCATTGACTCCTTGGATCTCTTGCTGATCGTTGTTGCGCTCGGAGTAAGCCAATATCCAGACTCTCTCTCTTTTGTGGTTGGCGCCGACGCTACTAGCGCTAATACTAAATGTCCTTGTTCGGTAACCTTCACTCTCCAGGTCCGACAATACGGAGTCCAGACCGAGTTTAATATGCCCACTAACGTTTTCTCCACACACCCAAGACGGCCGACATTCTTTGATAAGCCTAAAACAGTCTGGCCAGAGGTGTCTCGGATCTTTTTCACCCTGTTTCTTTCCCGCGTTGCTGAAGGGCTGACAAGGGTAGCCACATGTGATAATGTCGATGGGTCCGAGTCCGTCTTCTTTGATCTTGTCATAAGTCAGCTCCTTTATATCTTTATATTTTTTAACATAAGGCCAATGCTTTTGCAGCACTTTTCTTGGAAACTCTTCAATCTCGCAGAACGCCGCTGTTTCAAAGCCACCTGTGGCCTCCATTCCCAGGCTAAAGCCTCCAATCCCGCTGAACAGATCCAGATGTCTTAGCATCAATACACCTCATCCGTTTCTTTGAAATCTCTTTCCTTCAGTTCGTATTCAGTCTCTTGAATATCAATTGGTATTTTCCAACAATGAGTGGAGTGTCCTTCAATCTTAAGCTTGTCTGTTGATCCTTTCAGTTCATTAAATATTTTCATCTGGTGTGTTTCATTTATTTTAGTAAAGCGTTTGGTTTTTAAGAATTCTCGGAAGGATTGTGGTTTGAAATAAAAATATCCTTCGTGTTCATATGTCTGGCCGAGGCGAATTTCATCACGATCTTTAGCTCCTTTTGTGTTACTAATGAATGTTTGAAGATGAGAAAGGAACTGTCCTTTCACTGTCACTTCTCCTGGAAGAATGACATAATCTTTTTTCTCTTTCATTATGGCTAAAAGTTCATCCACTCTTTGCGCCCAAACTAAAGGGCCGACGGGCCGTGGGCTTGTATCCGCTTGTGCGATACACGCTTTACGGTAAGCGGGGTGATCCGCCAGTTGATCCACGTTGAGAATAATGACCTGTCCGTTATGAGTCAGTTCATACATAGGATTATCCGACACCCATTTCTTCAGACTGGAAATGTCATCTGTTGCCGAGTTTCCAATTCCATACTTGCGGGTCTTACATTTAATTTTTTCGCATACTGATTTAAAAGTAGGCTCTTCGCACCGATAAAAATATTTATCATCTCCGACTTGTTTACAAATGGTCAGAACCTCGCGTGAGGGAAGAGGAGGCCTGAAATATCTTGTATTGTACTCATCCAATTTGGCTTCTATGTCGTCAGGAAATCGTTCCCGCAGATAAATACCAACTTGAAAAAGGCATTGGTTGCGGGATCCCTCACTGAATCCTTGTTCAGCCAGGGTTACAATGCACGGAGGAGCGCCTTTGAAATCTTCTCGAGTGTCAACTGTTTTAGGAATATCAACCTTGCTGACTTGTAATATGACTTTTGTTTCATAATATTCTATAAATTTTCTTAACGTATCTAATGCATTACCTTCATCATCAAACGCATATCTTGTTGGGTGTTCTTCATGGTTATAGGGCAGGTTTAAAAAATTACCTGTGGCCTTGGGGTTCAGCTCAATTTGTTTTGGGAATATCTCTGAATCAGCGTAGCCCAGCCATGCAGCTATCTCTGTTAATTTTAGCTGCATATCTTTGGCGGTTGCTGGTTCACGTACAAATAAATATATATGTGCGCCACCACTTTTTGACCTACATACAACCAGTGGTAGTTTCTTTTCGACAATTTTTTTAATTAATTCCTTGTGATCCAGCCCATCGTAGGAATCTATGTCAATGGCTCCCCAATTACAGGTATTGCCTTCACGAATAGGAATGATTCCTAGACTGGGTTCACGACCTTCCAGATGATCGTACCATTTTTCTTTTGTAAGTTGTTCTTTTTGGATCCAGGACTTGGCTTCAATTTTACCTGCGTCATTTTTAGCTCGACTTTGCGTCTGACCGTAGGCTCTTTCGAGTCCACTGAATATTTGTATAAATTTTTCTTTGTCGTCCATAAATCTTTCTCATTCATTATTGAAGAGGCGAGGAATCAGACTCGCCTCTTCTTATCTATGCAGATAAATTACACATTCTAAAGGTTAAAAAAGAATATATAACTTAAGCGTTTAGTAAGGAGTTTTTTCCCCAGTGTCAACCTCGTCTTCCTCATGCTTGACTTTTATTTCACCTTTGTCCACGCTTTCAGCAAACGCTTTCGCTTGGTGATATATGTTAGCATCCTCGACAGGTCCCACACGGGAAATGTCCCAACCAAACCAATTACCTAGATCATTCGATTCCGCAACCGTTTTCAACAGGTAGAGGTGGGAGTATGAAGGAGGAGTGAATAAACCTTTTGTACCCTTCATTTTAAGACCCAGCATCAAAGAGTTCCATCTCTTTGATTTTTTACGCTGAGTACTTTTCATGGCAACAAGAACCTGGGAAGGAGTTCCATCGTTGCCAAGAATCAAGCAAAAGTGATTGGCGGTATCTTCAATGTAGTTACCGTTGTCCAATCGATCTTTTTTCTGATCATCGCGAGTGGTCTGCGAAAGAATATTACTTTCAGCTGGATAAATGTTTACAGGCGCACCTGTTCCCTTTCCTCTATCCATCCACTCAATGTACTGACGTTGGTAAGCGCACGGAATAACTTTTACTCCCGCCTCGCCATCGTATATTTCTTTTGTAAGCGTGTTGTAGATCATTCCACTCTCCGCCCCCTCTATGTAAAGAGGATCCCTTTTCTTGATCTGGGGTGACGTGTCACTCAGAATACGAAGAAAAGGAATAGCTAAATCGTCCATCCCTAGATTTTTCAATCCCGCGTTTGCATCTTTTTCAAAGATACCAGAATCAAATTCAATGATGTTCGTTTGTTTTTCCTTCTTCTTTATAGCGTTTGCCATATTTTCTCCTTATTTTTTATTTTGTCGGCTGATTTTTGTTTTTCGGCCAAAGTGCAGAAAAAATAACTCTTCTGGCAGACTTTTGCCTTCTTCATGCCACTTTGTAATAGTGGCTTTCAGTGTACCAGCGTGCACCGAAACTTTTACTTCAGGGATTAAACCCATCTCTTTAATTGTCTCTTCGAGATGTTTTGCTTTATTTCCTTCTCCCTTACCGAAACGCATAGCTACTTGATTCTTGATTATATCTCCTAGACCGTTATCTTCTAGCCATTCATAACAAGCAGCTTGTCTTTTTAAATCTTCTTTTGGAATAGAGCAGTGAATGTTTTCTACAATCTCTACCTTTGATCCATCATACATTTCTGTTGATGTCATTCCTAATTCTGTCATTTTCTCGGGAATAATTTCCTCTGATAATTTACGCAACTGTTCTTTAAAATTCTTTAATTGATCTTCGTGTGCTTCAATTGAAGCCTCTAGTGCTAACTGTGATCTTAGCAATTCAGCTACAGATTCTAGACCTGTTTGCTTTATGTTCGTTACTGCGTCACCTTCAAAGTTTATCCTGCTCATTAATTTCGCCTTTCTCATTAATGTTAACACTTACAGAATAATATCTCTTTTGGATTTTATCCCATTTTAGTATTTTAAATCTGCCCCTGTTTATATCAGAAGCGATGCAACATGCAATACCCATTGCAGCTGGATCTCCCATCATAAGTAAATGGTCATTATCGTCAAAATCTTTAAGTTTTCTGCGTAATTTTTTTATGGCTGGCTGTGGACTAAACATGATTTGTTGTCCACTCTCAAATAGTAAAACAATGTCGCCGTATTCCTGGGCGCTCAGTACATTTATATAGGGATTTTCTTGAACTAAAAATACCGTGGGTCTTTTTTCTTCTTTATCCTGCTTGAATTCCATCCTTCTGCGAGTCCTTTATCTCTTGTTTTTTGTTTCCGCAAGTATTATATAGCTGTCTTAGAAAGTTATGATGAACTATAGATTTAAAACCAAGCCTTTTCAACATCAATTAGATGCTTTGGATGAGAGCTGGAACAAGGAAGTATGGGCTTTATTCATGGAGATGGGTACCGGTAAGACCAAGGTATGCATCGATAATGTGGCCATTTTATATGATAAAGGAAAAATTAATGCGGCTCTAGTTGTTGTTCCCAACGGAATTAAACGCAACTGGCACAATGAACTGCAAATTCATATGGCGGATCATGTTTCCTACAGAGTGGGAATATGGTCTTCCTCTCCACGAAAAGCGGAGAAAGAGGAACTTGATCAGTTGTCCGTGATCAGTGATGACCTGTCCATCTTGATTATGAACATTGAGGCGTTCTCCACTAAGAAAGGATATCAGTTCGCCTACAGTTTTCTTTTGCGCAATAGCGCTTTATTGTGCGTGGATGAATCCACTACCATAAAGAATCATAACGCGTCCCGTACAAAAAATATTTTAAAACTACGCCCTATGGCGAAGTATCGTCGCATCATGACGGGAGCACCCGTCACTAAATCTCCTTTAGACCTGTTCAGCCAGTTGCAGTTTCTTGATCCCTGGTTGATTGATCAGCAAAGCTACTACAGCTTCAGGGCCAGGTACGCGGTGGTCGTGCAGCGCAATGTCGGATCACATTCCTTTCAGCATGTCGTGAAGTATCAGCGCCTCGATGAGTTGCAGGGAAAAATAAAAAGTTTTTCCACGAGGATCCTAAAAAGTGAATGTCTGGATCTTCCAGAGAAGCTGTATACAAAAAGAACAGTGGCTATGACGATGGAACAAATGAAAGCTTACACAGAAATGAAAAAAGCCGCAATGACTTTCCTGGAGAATGAAAAGATGATGACAGCTGCCACAGTCCTGACGCAGTTAATACGGCTTCATCAAATAACGTGCGGACACGTCAAGACGGACGATGGCATTGTGATGGCGATAAAAAATAACCGCATTCAAGAACTATTAAACATACTGGAGGAGACAAATGGTAAAGTTATTATATGGGCTGTTTATCGCCACGATATACAGGCCATTGAAAAAGCTATCGGTGACATCTATGGTAAGGAAAGTGTGGCGTCTTATTATGGTGATACCAAGGATACTGATCGTCAGCATATTGTGGATCGCTTTCAGGACAGTGATAGCTCTCTCCGCTTTTTTGTTGGAAATCCAAAGACAGGAGGCTATGGGCTTACTCTTACTGCTTCTCATACTGTCATCTATTATTCTAATGATTACAGTTTAGAAGTGCGGATGCAGTCCGAGGACCGCGCGCATCGAATCAGTCAGACAAGCAAAGTGACTTATGTTGATCTTATCGCGGAGGGAACAGTTGATGAGCGCATTGTAAAAGCGCTTAATAACAAAATTGATCTCGCCAGCCAGGTGATGGGCGAGGATCCAAAAAAAATATTATTTTAGGGGGTACAATCATACCACTCACATGCTACAAAGGCCCTGAGGGTACCTTAAAATGATAAAAATTTTGGCAGAAATCAGTCGTTTCGCTTGTTGTCGGCTTTTATCAATATGTCGAGCATTACTTCCAATTTTATCACTCGTTCCTTTATTTCTGGAATATCTCGTAGTACTACTTGTTCTATCGTGCGCTGCTTCTCTTCTAGTGCTGCTACTTTTTGTGACAGCATGCCATACACACTGCCGGCACTTACTAGAATCATGGCGAACCAGACGACGTTCCGAAAATTAAAATCTTTTTCCATCATCCGTACCTGCCTCTTCCGCCGAAAAGAGAACTTAATCCACCAAACATTGAATAAGGATTAAATCCACCGTAAAATGAACGAGGAGGTTGTTGTTGCATCGGAGAAGATTTATTTAAACCGGCGATTCCTTCCTCTATCTTGCCCAGACGATCACTGATGCTGCTGAACTGTTCCCCAAAGCCTCCCATTTGTTCTCCTAGTCCTCCTAAAGTGGATTCAAATCCACCCATTCTTTCTCCAAGTCCTCCAAGCTGTTCGCCGAAACCTCCTATTTGTTCACCATATCCTCCAAGTGTTTCTCCGTATCCCCCTAATTGCTCTTCAAAACCTGTTATCTGCTCTCCCATTCCTTTAATTCCCCACGGATCCAGTTGCTGTTGAATTGGTGGTTGTTGAGGATGCCATCCTCGTGGTGGGAATTGAGGCTGTTTCGGACCTCCCCAGTTTCCAGTCATACCGGGTCGGCCACCAAGTCCAGTTATACCAGCTCCCACAGATTGTATTAAGGGATTAAATTGTCTTCTTTCATTAGGATTGAACTGCATTGTTATCCCTCGGCTATGGAATCGTTGATCGCTTTTAATTTCTCATAGGTTGACATATTGGCGTAGCCACCGTCATCAAACTTTTTCAGGTAGCCTCCCTTATTCCATCCCCAATCTGTTCCGCCTGTAATGTTTTCTTTTATAAGGTCTTCCGTTAATTCGGGTGTTTCACTCCAATCGAGCGGTCGGTTGGCCGTGTTCCATCTTATCTGGTCCTGGATCTCACTCGTGCCTGGCAGTTGCCACTCTCCCCAATCATTTTTTTTGCTAACTACTCCTTCCCACGGTTTGTATTCCAATCCCTTGTCCTGTTTTCCTCTTACAAAGTCGTATCTGTCACTCATCTCCTCCTCACTTATGTCCTCATCAAATATCTCCGCCCACCTATCGTCATAAAACCCCGGCTCAAAGCCCATCGCGTCCTCTACGTGCCGCTTTTTCTGCTCGTGAGTAATCGGCACGTGCGGCATGCGATTTTGTGAAACATCCAATATGTCCGTTTGATCCGTTTGATCCGTTTGATCCGTTTGATATGATGGATGTGGATAACTCGGCACATAAGAGTCAGACCATACATCAGATAAACCGAGTCTTTTTGCTCTATCAGAGTAGGGGTCAATATTCATCAGATCTTCCGTTGGATCATAGGCGATTGCCGTAAGCAATGCTTTTCGTAAGTCATCATATTCTTTTTCTGCATTATCCATGACTGTCGTCTCTGCATCCTTTATGGCGTCTCCCAGGATTGCATTAGTCCAATCCTCATTAAAATCCTCATTCCCAGCTTGCAATAACTCCTGAGCGCTTTTTTGAGAGCTGGTCATTTCCTTGTTGATGGTGTTAAGAAGCGACTCTTCCGTTGAATTCAGACCCGCCAACTTTTTAAACTCTTTTTTTAGTCCTGGTCCTACATTTGATAAATCATTCATGAACTTGTTCTTATGAAACCCCAAGGCCTCAGTCAGGCCAGGAGCTAGTTTGTGTCCAAGGTTGGCAAGTCCTTCTTTGGCTCCGCTTCCCAGTGCTTTTAAATATTTCAAAGGAGTTAGGGCGGTGGCGATGTTTCTTATTCCAGCTCCGCTTGAAAAAGGAAACGCTGTTTCCATGGCCGCGGGATTGGCTTTGTGCAGACCGCGCATGAACAAATGATATTCATCCCCCGTCATGCCTTCACGCAGTTTTCCTGTCGGATCGGCGTTAGATATGCCTCTCTCATTTCCAGTGAATTCTTCAGTGTTTAAATTAAAATCAACGCCCCTGTCCTGAGCAAGGTTTGCTAAATCCGTAATTTGATCGCGCCTATCGCTGGCGCTCACGTTGCCTGATAGAAATTGTTGTGATCCTGCTGTATTCGCCTGTTTTATTATGTTTTCTATGCCTTTTTTAGTGGCTTTGGTTGTGGAAGAAGTACCTTTTCCAAATCTATCATCTGGCATTATAGTCTCCTCTGTGTTCCGAGGGCCAAGGCCTCATCAAGGTTGCCACCGGCCAACGCAACGCGCTGATCTTCCGTGAGTGATTTACCCGCACCGCTTCCCATGCCGACACCGGCTTGTTCCACTACATCGGCGAAGTCCACGTTAAGGAACGGATCAGGCCTGTCGACCGGCATGTCCGCTTGTTGTGCTTGTTCTTTTTCAACGGCTTGTTCCGCGTTCATCATCGCCAGATCTTCTCCCGCGCTCATCGCGTCGGCGGAAAACATATTTTGAGTCTGCGCCTTGTTGATCTCCGCGCCTGTGGCGTAGCCGTTTTCGTCCGTTTGAATGAGCATCGTTTCCGCTCCTGGATACGCCATGTCATTGTTGCTTCCAAACATCAGAAGTTTCATCACGTCCATTGGATTGCCTGAGTCAAAGTTGTCGCGTAGTGACGCAGGAATATTAGTTTCAGTTTCATCACCAAATATATTATCAAAGCTTATGCGCCCTACTGTAATCAACGCCTGACGTCTTGCCAGGTCACTCATTTCAGGATTGATCACCTGTGACAAACCTTTAAGGAATTTTGGATCAGCGAGCTTGCTCATCCCGTAGCGCGCCATCAGCATCAGTCCTACATTGCCGAACGGATTGGATGCCACCCAGCCTGCTGTCATGATGTTGGTAATGGCGTTCACGCCTCCCAGGAAACCACGACGCTTGACGAAGTCGGACACGTTGCCGAAGTTTGTCTGTTGTATGTTGTCGGCGAGCTCCAGTATTTCTTTCATACCCGCAAGTTTATTGGGGTTGGTTATGCCAAAGGCGTCCTTCATAAGATCAACATCCAGGATAGGAATATTGAAGGTGGCGTTCTTTAAT
>MPMC02220150.1_pt1 | contig 15615 bp, 18 predicted proteins | sample 1617281 | NCBI WGS metagenome assembly MPMC02 (sample SAMN05944809, study PRJNA350692) | marine metagenome | biome: marine; feature: ODZ; material: water; isolation source: 100 m water sample filtered on 30 um supor filter | place: Pacific Ocean | collected 2012-04-09 | depth 100m m | reverse complement strand
TACATTGAGTACTGAGAGAAGTGGACGTAGACGTTCAGGATGGCGCAGAGGTCTTAGAAGAGATAATACAGATGTTTGTCCGTCTCTTTCTTCCTTGTAGACATATGACTCAATGTCGCGTACATCATTCGACTTTGCTAGAGAACGAGCTAGGTCAGCAGACCCGACGAAGGCGACATTCAGCACCGGCATGAGTTGCGCGGGCGGAGATATGGTCATCAATTCGACGGATAGATTATGTCGCCAATGAGTTCAAAAGTAACACAATAAATGAATTGTCATGAACGAGCAGCCCCCGCAAGCAGTGGTCATCAATCAAGTCACTAATTCTAATCAAAATAGTGGGATGGGAACAGCGTCTCACCTATTAGGTTCATTACTGAATCTAATCTTTCCGTTATTTTGTTGGGTCGGACCATTAATATTGTACGCTACAAATAATAATGAAGATACTATTTTGAAACATCATTTAGCTCAATCTCTCAATGCATCAATCACATTTTCATTAGCCCTTCTGATTCATTTTGCATTGATGCTTGTTTGTCTTGGCTTCATTACAGTCTTAGTTCATTGGATAATGTATGTCATTTGGTCGATTAATGCAAATAATGCATTAAAGGCAGGCCAGATGTACGATTATCCGTTTACAATCAGTTTCGTAAACCCATAAGATTAGCGCATAGCTTCTCTTGCCCGCTGTGCTTGAGCCCAGAGTTCCTTTTCTTCATCCGTTGAAGGTGTAAATTGAGGAACAGTGACTGGCTTCATAGAATCATCAATTGCTACCATGAAAAAGAATCCAGTACAAATTACCTCTGGATCCCACTCAGAGCGAGACATTCGGCAAGTTTTGACTAGAACTCCTACGGTTCTCGGAGAGGTCCAGACAACTCTTGCAATTGTTCGAATAACATCGCCCTGATATGCAGGTCGTTTGAATTTTAAAGAGTCAACTGAGACTGTAACAAAGACGTTGTGTGCAAATTGACTTGCAGCCATTCCAGCTGCAGTGTCCATAATCGACATCAATCGTCCTCCAAACAGTGTATTCATTGCATTAGTGTCTCCAGGAAACACTTCATTCAGTAGTGTAACGGGCTCTGAAGAGCGTGGTTCTGCCATCTTCCTCGATTCTTCCGGTAAGCCCCTCCTCCTTGAATCCAACCTTTCAAAGACACCCTAGAAGCAGTATGCATAACCGTTTGACTGAAGCACTAACACATTCTCGAAGCACCATGCCGGAGGCGGATTTGGTATGGTCGCCGACTATCTTGGATGATCCTGAGGGGGGGCGCATCATACTTTGGCCCCATCTTCCTTGTGTGCGAATGAGTAACGAATTACGAACCCGTGAACATTGGGATGGGGTTGCTTTTATCGCCTCTAGTGACGAATTAGAAATTTGGATTGAAGAAGAAAAACAGGATTTAGAAAGTCCGGGTGTTCATGTTGCTGCGGCAATGGCCTCTGGCACTACCCTAGGTCGTTTATTGGACTACCTGAAAACATTGGATGTAGATGGCCCATCAATTCCTGAACCTGAACCTTTGAGGTTGCTTCATCACGCAAAAAATGCTAGAGGAGGATTGCCTATCTTTGCACTTGAACCTACTACTGAAGATGAGATGTGGATGGAATGGTTGACCTGTGCTGCTGATGCTCAGGTAACCCTGTCTTCTCTTATTGCCGGAATTAGTGTTGGTCGACGTTGGAAAAAACAGAGATCAGCAGCGATTGAAAGAGTCGCACAATCTCGTTATGTTGATGTTGAATTGGGCGCCGCTGCCGCCTCTTCTGCAGCTTGGTGGATGGAGGAATGTCGAGGTTTAGATGAGGCTTTGATTGCTCAGCGTGCGACTAGAATTGTTGCTAGAATGCGCGGCGCACTTGCAGAGTTGCGAGAGGGTAGGGTTGATGACTCAGACTCACGAGGACCGTCTCTGTTGGTTCCAGTCCATCAACCTAGATTGCCCGCACTCGCTGCTGCATTCGAAGGCTGGCCGGATGTTGAATCGATAGTAGCGGTTACCATAAAGGAGTGATTCTGTGATGGAAGAAGAAGGTAGGATAAGAGTGCAGGTGGAGACACATACTTTCCGCTTTATTCCTGGAAAACCGATTAACCACGCAGATGCAGTCAGATTGGCTAAGGGTATAAAGTCAGGCCCTTGGGTGGTAATCAGTCACAAAGAACCCAGAGCAACTTTTGTGATTGAAGAGTCAGGTAGTGTACTAATTCACGGAATTTCTCGGCTTGAAGTGGCTCGTTTAGTAATGCAAGAATTGTTACTTAGCCTTGGAATGTCTGAAGACGGCTTGAGAGTAGAAAGTGGAGATATGTTGGTAAGTTTTTCTCTAGGTAGAGCGGTCTTGCTTGAATTAGCAGCCTCACGATTTGCAGATATCAACAAGGATGCTCGTGTTGGCTGTATCAGAATCGATGCCAAACGCCACAAAGCTGAACTTCTAATCTTCAATAATGGCCATGGTGTTGTAATTGGTCAAAATTCTAAGAGAGTTGCTGAAATGGCAGTCAGACATTGGGCCTCACTATTGGATGAGGAAGGCGCATTGGCATGAGCGAATATATCGTCGACGGGCGCTGGACTGGCCCCGTCGTCGACCAACATATCCATCTAGATCGTACAAACCGATATCTCAGTGCAATAGATGAGTTTGTACGAGTTGGTGGTACTGGAATTATACTAGTTCACAAACCAGATTTCGGAAATCTCCCTACCAACTTAGCAGCTTATCGAGAGGTTTATTCTGAAACTATTTCTATGGCGCAAGAAGTACGTGATAAATTCAGTATAGACACAGGGATTGTGCTTGGACCTCACCCTGTGGCTTGGGAACATCAGATTGATTCTCTAGGACTTAAGGAATCTACAGAACTACATATTGGTGCAGCGAATTTAGCCCTTGATTTCATTGAAAATGGTGAGGCACAATGCCTTGGTGAAGTGGGTCGACCTCATTATCCAATTAGTCAAGATAGGTGGTCTGCTGCGAATCAAATGTTAGAGGAAATTATGCAATCTGCAGCGGCTTCACAAACTTCTATTCAGTTACATGTTGAAGATAATGGTGCTCAGACCTATTCTGAATTATCTCAGATGGCTGTAAATGCAGGTTTACCCCTTTCTAAAACGATTCGACATTACGCACCAGCAGATGTTTCAACCGACTTCACCCATGGTCTTTCCTGCACTGTGAGTGTGGGTAAAGATAGTGTTGCTAAATTATTACAGACATATACGAAAACTGATGCAATGTGGGGTATGGAAACCGACTTCTTAGATGACCCTAGAAGACCTGGAGCGGTTCTTGGACCGAAGACTATTCCAAAGAGAACAAATGAGTTATGTCAATCGATTCTGAATGAAAATGACGAATCAGTAGTTGAAGAATTACTCCTCAATATTCATTCTAATTGGCCCCGTGAACTCTATGGTATTGACTTCTAATTTTGTTCTATAGATTCTGGACGTAAATTTGGAGTGAAGGTCAATACAGCTCCACTAATGAATAGGGCCAAACAGGCAATAAAAATCTGCCAATCCACACCGGGTAGTGGATGTCCAATAGCCTCGAAGGACATTCTCCACAATGGTCCATTGATTGGAACGAATAAGAACATCATTCCAATTCCAAGCCACTGACGAACCAACATAAGACTGCGAAGAGGGTTGAGTTTTTCAATTCGCAAGGCATTTGCGTAGTATTTTGAGAACCGAATTGGTCAAAGAGTAGTCCCATGTGGGCTGGCTGCGCGTCCGTGGTGTAGGGGTAGCACAAGAGGTTTCCAACCTCTTTGCCCGGGTTCAAATCCCGGCGGGCGCACCAGACTAAACAATTCCCCATTACATAGTGTTGTAATTGGTACTAAGCATTCAAAGGCAGTTCCATAGACCGAGAGATGATGACAAGGGCGATGGCAGTCGGAGTGGCTAAAGATTCCTCTGATCTTGAGGATGAATCTCAAATCCTCGGGCGTAAGATTTGGCGTATTTTTCCCTATGTTAAGCGGTATTGGGTAAGAGCTCTCGGTGGAATTGTAGCCAACGTTGCAGCTAGAGCCTTCGATTTGATACCATTCATTGCAATAGGGTTGGCTACTGATTATTACAATCCAGATACTGCTGATTTCACAAATTCTTCGATAGAAAAACTGGTCACATCAGACCTCATTCCGTCATTAGGGCCAATTAATTCAGTAGAGCTTAGTTTTGGTTTATTGATTCTCATTTCATTTGCGGCCCTAGCAATATTTCAGGGATTCAGTAATCAATTATGGCAATCCACAGCATATCTCGCTCAACACGATATCAGGATGGATGCAACCCACTCTCTAATGGCAATGGAGGCCTCATATTTTGAAACTAGACAAAGTGGAAATCTAATGTCAGTTCTTTCAGCCGATGTTGCACAATTAGAAGATATCATTTCTGATTCAAGCACCAGTATCATTAGAATAATTACCACTTTCATAGTTGCTCTCTTGATTATGTTGTCAATGTCCCCAACTTTATCATTAATTTTGTTTGCACCCCTAGTTCTAATTGTTCCAATGGTTATTTGGTTTTCAACTAGGGTTCAGCGGAAATATAGGAAACAGAGGGAAAGTACTGGTGGAATTGTAGCAATTCTTGAGAACGTACTCTCAGGTATTACAGTAGTCCAAGCCTACAATGCTACTGACTTTGAGGGCTCACGAATCGAGGGTCAGAGTGGTGATTATAGAGATCAGGCAATTCAGGCGGCTTTCCTAAGAAACCGATTCATACCTGGGATTTATGTGGTTGCAGGAATTTCCTTTGGTCTTCTAGTATCTGCTGGTGGATGGGTACTGAGTACTGGTGAAATAACAGTAGGGCAATTCGTAACTTTCCTTCTCATCTCGACAAGGATGACCATGCCTATGTTCATTCTAGGAATGTTGCTTAATCAATTACAACGAGGTGAGGCTGCATCGAAGCGTGTCTTTGCCCTGATTGATTTAGAGCCATCTATATTTGACAAGGAAGACGCTATTCCACTAAACGACCCCATAACCTCGATTACTTTTGATAATGTGTCTTTTGCGTATCCTTCGTCAGAAGTTAATGTATTGAATGAAATTTCATTCTCAGCCTCAGCGGGTGAGTTCCTAGGTGTCATGGGGCATACTGGTGCAGGAAAGAGTACAATTCTCAAATTAATTGAAAGGTTTTACGAACCACAAAATGGTGATATTACAATAAATGGAATCAACATCAATGACCTTCAAATCGAGTCAGTTAGGGCGAGAATTGGTTTTGTTTCTCAAGACCCATTCCTTTTCTTCGGAACAATTAGAGACAATGTTGCTTATGCTAGAGATTCATCGAACGAGCAGATTCACAATGCACTTGAAGCAGCTGGGGCATGGGAGTTTGTTTCTCAGATGTCTGATGGAATGGATACAATGGTTGGAGATAGAGGTGTCATGCTATCTGGTGGTCAGAGAGCCAGAATTAGCCTTGCTCGAGCCCTTCTAAACGATCCCGATTTACTAATTCTCGATGAGGCTAGTGCGGCTCTTGATGCAGAGACTGAAAAGCGAATCCAGAAATCCTTGTTTGGAAATTCAAATGGCAGCAATAAAAGAATCACAATTGCGGTAGCTCACCGACTCGCTACAATTCGCAATGCCGATGAAATAATTTCAATGGTTGACGGTGCTATAGTAGAACGTGGTAAGCATGAAGAATTAGTCGAAAATGAGAATGTTTATGCATCTCAGTGGGCCATTCAAACTGGTGAATTAGAGGATTGAGTATGGAAATTGAGTGGGTACAGGTCACCAAGGGCCGTACTGAACTCGGCAGTCAAAATCGCTCAATTCTCTTTGGCGGAATCGGTCCTAGACATATGGTTGCAATTGATTATGAATTTCAGATTAGTCGAAATCCGATTTCAAAGGAAGATGCAGAGTCTTTACTTTCATCAGGAAAAATAGAATTAGCATCAGAGTCTGAATGGCATTTAGCTTTCGACAATGGATTAATTGAGGGGTCTAATGAGATTGAACTTCTAGCAGATCGTTCGCGGGGAGATTATTGGGGTAAATATGTCGATGGAAGATCAATGCTCGCTGATGATTGGGTAATGATGATTAGCAAGAAATGGAATTCAGGTTCCGCAATTACTCATCTAATACCTAGAGGAGCAATAGAGCCAGATTTTGTCAGACTTGTTAGACGAGAGCTACAATCATTTTCTGAATCTCAGCGATTGCCTTTGACACGCGATAATACCAAAATTATTCGCGAAGAGGTTGTGATTGCTATAGTTCTGGGAATCATTCCTTCATTTCTCTGGGCGCACTTCAATGCAACCCCTGGATATATCGAGACTGGATGGCCGGGATTAGTCCTAGGTGGTGCGGTACTCGGTCTATTGACTGGGTTATTCTGGCGTCCAAAAACAACTTCCTATCGTATTGGTCGAAATTGTGGAAAGGTCAAAGCAAACAAATAATCATTTTATTCGATATTTTCTTTCTTTCAAATCGTTCTGATATGAGTTTCCAATTTCATTTCCATGCTCTTGCATCCATTCGGAGAAACTCAGAACCCCAATAGGTTCGACTTCAGATGCCATCAGTCCTTGCATCAATCCTCTAATTTCGGCACGTGTGATTACTCTGTCTTGCAGGAAAACACCAACCACACAACCGAATAGCCAGCCTACAATTGGTGGCATTGGGATAATCAAACGACGAAGACCCATTGATTTGACCATAAGTCGAATGAATTCCTTGTATCGATAGACTTCTTTTCCAGTTACATCTATTGTCACATTGTCTCGTAATTCGCCTTGCTCGACTGCTATTCTTGCAACATCTTTGACATGAACCGGTTGGATGAGATAGTTTCCCATTCCGAATACTCCGAATACCGGAAACTTTCGAATCATCCAAGCTATGTTATTGATCAAGACATTCCTACCTCCACCGAAAAGAACTGTAGGGCGTAAAATAGCGAATGAGTGATTTGATTGATGAAGCATTTCTTCGACTTTCATTTTCCCTTGAAAGTATGTCCAATTTGGAGCCTTGTCTGGGTGAGCCACCGACATATGTACAATTCTTTCAACTCCTGCTTCTTCGGCCGCAGCCAGCAAGCGCTTCGTATTTTCAACAGCTAGACCGTGTTCAAAATTACGTTGAGAATCATTGTATCTTACCCAATATGTGTTGTAGAGTACTTCAGCACCTTTGAGAGATTCAACTAGGGCTTGATGGTTATCAAAATCGATTGGATGAACCTCAACTTTTCCTTCAAAGGGGTCATCTCTACCTATGGCATTAGTCAATGTTCGAACTTTGACACCCTTCTCTAAGAGGTGATGAGCAATCCATCTTCCAGTGTAGCCGAAGGCACCTGTAACAACATGCAGTGCCTCAGTCACATTACTGCTGAGAACCAATCATTGATGAGATTAACGAAGTTCAGTTGAACTCAGCGAGATCTCCAACCGATTCATACAACGATGGCCCACTACTAAGGTAATACATTGAACCACGCCGACTTCGTGAGTCTTCAGGAGTGGCGTTCCAATTAGAAGCACAATCACCAGTGCACCCATCAGCGAAGGCAATGTAGACGCGACCATCACGGTCGATATGCAGGTCATTGAAATCCAATAGATTACGGTTTGAGCCACCAATGTCGCGGCAATCACCACTGTTCAAGCAAATTGCTCCAATCTGTACTGGGTCAGGAGAGATTCGAACTGTGTGGAATACTGGTTCATCATCAAGAGCGTTAAGGCTGAAGGTGACATAGAGGTAGTAACTGACATTTCCATGGGCATAGTGGGCATTTCCATTCCATGGGTTTCCATCGATATCTGTCTGATTCAATTCACTTGCATTTTCACTTCCAAGGTATGTAATTGCAATTCGTCCAGGATCTCCTGCATCTATGTGTGGGAATACTGATGAAATTATTTCAACAGGACTGACTCGAATGCTGTTTTCTTCCCAAGTATTCCCTGAGTCTGTACTGCGCGACATGTATACTCCTTGATCAGCTCCAGTCCAAATGTGATAGGCATTTGATTCACTATCAGTTCCAACTTCGGAATTCTTGCGCGGATATGGTGTTCCTGTATCAAGACCCATTGTTCTCTCAGACCAAGTTACACCATTGTCTTTTGAGAAAATAATAGTTGGAGTTTCAACTCTAGGTGGGACATAGACAGTGCCATCGGGAGATGTTGAAATCGCTCCATGGAGTCCTCCATTAGTGGTTGCAAGTCCGTAGATTTGTCCTCCAACTTCAAAGGTCGCGCCTCCATCGAAACTCGTGTAACAAAATATTCCAGCGATTTTATTGTAGCAGAAGTAAACGGCTGTATCGTATACGGGACTAATCTGTCCAGGGATTCCATATCCTTCATCAGTCCAAGGACCTGATGCTAGTTTTATGTGATCATTTAATGGAACAGGTCCTGAATCATGAGGGTTACCTAACCAACTGCCTCCATCATCGTCACTCCAAGCAATCCACGTAGTTAGTAGAGTCACCATTTGGACATTGAAAACACGGTCAGTTATTGGGTCAACCCAACCGTAGGGGTCACTAGTCGAAGGCTGAGATGCGTAATCAGCTACATCTTCCCATGATTCTCCATGATCGCATGAACGCATCACTTTCTCGAATGCGATGAAAAATATACATCCACTGGAAGTAATTCCTATGCTGGGTTCGGCTCCATCTTCACCTACATCACTGAATGTGAACTCTAATGGTAGAGGAATACCTTCGACAGGCAATCCATCAGGTCCGGTAACGAACCATCCCTCAGGAGGACCGGGTTCTTCAGGTTCAACTTCAGGCCCATCATTGGAAAAACAACCTGAAACCATGACTGAAATCATCAGGACTCCGACAAGCAATGCCCTGGCTTTCATATTGCTCCGTCCAGACAGGTTACACAATTACCTTACTAATGGATGATATTCACAAAATATCATTCTTACATTCAATAGTGTAATTTCAGTTGCCCCAATAGGCCTCTCTGATTTCCTGATTTGCTTCCATGCATGCGACCACGTCTGCTGGACGATTGGACATAGATTCTGCTCCAGAAAGATGATTGAAAATAGGCTCCACATTCGACATATTCACAACCCCCCATCCAACTTGACTGCAAGGCGCCACTGGTGAAATCGGCATGGTCCCTGAAGTGGGGTCCCAAGTCGAGAAACTAGGATACCAAGCCGATAGATTCAACGCATCACGTAGTAAACTGTTTGATACTGAAAGGTTAGTCCCATTGACAAGCAACCCATTTCGTTCATCACTAGCACCTGAACCACTGTCATCATCAATGTCTCTAAGTTGAGTCAACACCAAACTGAGGATTCCAGCAGTCCGTGGTGTGGCAAATGAGGTTCCTGAAGTCTGATGATAGCCATCGGTATCATCGTGGTTTGGTAATACTTGGGTCCAATCTGCTGCAATGTCAGGGTATGATCCACTCATTGTTTCCTTCTGGTCATCATCTTCCTCAGCATATCCAGAGATGCCAATCGACCAAGGTGGTCCTGCAGTCGAATCTTGAATCGCAGGAGAAGGGGTATTGTCGGCGGCTCCGGTGTGGATCTTGTGTTTCTCAACGACTGCAACTCTTGTAGCATCCTCTATTCCAGGTACTGGAATACTCCCAATTGGTCCGAATGATGTTGTGATTACATCCACAAGTGGTTGGTTAGCCGCCGCCAGTACGGCAGCATCACTGAACCCCTCAACAAAGAAAATAATCGCATCAGGATTTGCATCAAGAACTGCCCCCGTAACTGCAGTTCCATGTCCATCAGAGGGGTCGTCCAAAATTGGGATATCTGTTTCATCATCAGGAGTAGTGCCAATTATTCTGGTTCCTGGGAAGTACACAATATCGCTTGAAGTGATAGTATCCCAACAGGACTCAATGTCAGCCTCATAGCGTTCTTGCCATTCTCCAATTTGAGTCAGATTACACCACATAGTGACTCCCAGTCCTTCAAGTAACCAATCAGGAAGGGTCTCATTCAAAGCAAATCTATCATGATACACATTGATTCCGGTGTCAATAGGGGCAACGACACTGTATGCGCCAAAAACGGGTTCAATTTCGGGTTCTTCAGTTGGTACCTTTTCACTGCCGAAGCAACCCGAAAACATAACCGAAATCATCAGGACTCCGGCTAGCAATGTCTTGACTTGCATATTATTCCGTCCTAAGTCACACAATTACCTTACTAATGGATGATATTCCCAAAATATCATTCTCGATTCCTATCATCAATCTGCAAACCTGAGTTTCCAGTTAGTATTCTCCACTTCCCCTGTATTACTCCCATTCCATAATTCCAGTGTAATGTGAATGTGACAATAGATGATAGAAAAATCGTCAGGGAGGTCTTGCTGGGAGAGTTCCCTTTAGCCGAACCATACCATGCAAGAAGATTGTACAGTAACATCAGTGGAGGAAGTGTATGCACCCCAGCCCGGGGCCATCCCATTTCAGGAAAATTCCAGAATTCAGGCCAGATCATTCCTCCATTTGCCAATCCCCAGAAGAAGAAGGCAAACGCTGCCATTACTAGTGGTGGGAATGTTGCAACCATTGAATGTGTGAAAGTATGTAATTCAGCATACTGATGACTTGCAAGAGTTCGAACAAGTCCATAATTTCGGATTTGCTTTTTGACGCGTGAAAGATTCCGCCTTCTATGCCACATAACAGCGGTTTTATCAGTCCAAAGTTTGTAACCAGCAGTACTTATTCGATGGTCGAGCATTACATCTTCAGCTCCTATTGCACCTTCATCAAATCCACCAACTTCTTCTAGCACTTCTCGACGATATCCAGAGTTTACTCCAGGTAACTGAGTAACCTCTTCGAGGTCAGCAGTTCCTAGTTTTCCATAATTTGTTCCGGCGGTAAAAATAGTGCTACAGAAGGCTACATCTATGATTCTCTGCCAAAGTGTTGATTCATCTATAGGTGCAAAATTTGGTCCACCTACACCTGCAACCTCTTCTTTCTCAAACCACCGGACCAGTTTTTCAACCCAATCTTCTGGTACAATTACATCATCATCCGTGAATAACACAATTTCAGATTCAGTTTCTCGTAAAGCCACATTACAGGCATCAGCACGCGTGCGCGATCCTCCATCATCGATGAATCGTACTCCCGATTTCTGTGCAACATCTCTTGCAGGATCTTCATTCGGGCCTACAACGACGATTTCTAGTGGTCCTCGATAGTTTTGTTGGGACAATCCTTGCAGTACAATTCCTAATTCCTCAGCGTTTCTAACGCTGGGGATGATGACGCACACTGAAGGGCCGCTCACGGCTCTCGCTGGACCCTTCTGTAATCAAGACCACGCATCATGGGTCACGGGTCATTACTAACTCTAGGGGCTAAGAAGTATGTCCAAGATGCTCCACCTTCGTTACTATTCCAAGTAAGACGGAGTGGAAATCTATCTGCAATCTCAACAGTTACTGCTTCGGTTAATCCACCTGCTAACTTGCGAGTTAGCGGGTCTAAAAACTGCAATGAATATGAAGACTGGACTGGCTTTGGAACAACTAATTCAGACATCTCGCCAGCATCAAATCGAACATTTACTCCTTCTCCTGCCTCAACAGTGACAGAAACAGTCATCTGATTCTTGTCCAAACTTAAATCAACAATCTCGCCGACAAATTTTGCAGCTCTCAATGCTCTTGATAGTCTCTCAGCACTCAAAGAGGCCTTACCCCCCTCTTCTTCAAAATTCAAATCAGGTTGTTTTGTATCATTGAATGACCCAGTATCAAGTCCACGTAGAATTCTGTGTACTTCACCAACACGGACATTGATTGCCCCTGTAGCACCATCATAATCCAATTCAACTAAATCGTTAGGGCCGGCGAGTGTTAGAAGATCACGAAGTTTTCCTAGTTCAAGCGCAATCTCTACTGGCTCAACCTCATAAGTTTCGAAGCACTCATCGGCTACAGTCATAGAAAGCAAAGCCACATGTGACCCATCAACTACAGTCGTACTGAGTCCATTTTCACCCCAACTTAACTTTGCTTCTTCCGTTAATACAGAAAGAAGATCTACAATTTCTCGCATCAGTTGCTGTTTGGCAGTAACCCTGAGCATACCATCACCTACTTGCACTTCCTCAGACGGGTAGTTCTTCATACTATCCAATCAGTATGCAGAGTATTTCAACTACAGATGATTCATTATTCGTGGAGGCCATCTGGGCCGATTACTGGTATTCTCTGAACTTCTTTCCGCAGTTCTTACAGGTGCATATTTTTGTCTCCGGCTCGTCAGAACTTCTGGTTTGCATCAGAACCACAAAAATCTCGTTGAGGTCACATTCAGGACATCGAATGTCACCAACGCGTAGGGTGCCCCGGGCTACCTCCTCCTCAACGACCTCAGTCAGGTGCTTGAGGTCAGCAACTTCTGATTTTGCTGCAACTTTTGATAAATCAATAGTTTCACCAGTCGTTGGATCGACCCATTCCGCCCCTTTTCCATCTGCACCAGAGACAGGTCCCTCATACTTACATGTGTAGTTAGAACATCGAATGTTTTCACCTGGCCCCATAAGACCTAAAGTCCCACATTCTGGACAGAACACCCTCTCGCCTCCTATTACTGTGTACTCACAGACTTTGTAGCGGTCATCGGGTATGTACTTCAACTATTCTGAATGGAGGGATAAGTCTGATTCAAGCCATAATTGCTGCCGTTAAGCGCCATCCTACCCATGCAAGCCCAATGCTTCCAACAACGGTAATCAGTGCCATTGTGATAGAATTTGAGGGATTGTCATCACCAATTCGGATGGCATCCACTGCAAATGTTGACATTGTCGTGAAGGCGCCTAATACTCCAGTACCTAGTAACAAAACGGTCTCTTCACTCAATACTGAACCTGCTGCAATTGCACCAAACATTGCACCTAGAAGGAAGGAACCTACAAGGTTTGCAGCCATTGTTCCCCATGGCATTGTATCAGAAGGAATCCACTGTTGTAGCAGGTATCTGGCAACTGCACCAATGGCTCCACCTGCTGCGACGAAGGCAATCAGCCTCAAGTCCATGCAATAAGCCCGTGTTAGTAGTTTATTGATGCCTTCGGATGGCATAGGCATCATGCGCGGGATTGAAGCCGGATGTTGATTCCGAGGGTATTGTGAAGTTGCACTATGATTGGCGCATGGCACGTGTCATCGATGATGATGGAGTAGTCATCGATGAGGTCATTTGGACCTCTAAGCGCTCTGCTGGCGCCGTAGCCGATCGCTTATTCGATTTACAGCGTGGAAGATTAAGTCCAGAAGCGAGAGTTCTGGCAGAACGCTTCCCCGAAGCACTCGTTGATGCAATGGGTGCATTGTCCGATTCAAACTGGCTCCCTCTCAACGATGAAGAGGTCAAGATATTCGAGGCAGCAGCACCTATACTTGCCAAAAGAGGCGTCGCAGATGCGGCGGGCGATGTTGACCGCCGTCTCGATATGCTTGTTTCCTCTGCAGCAGAATTACGTTCGTCGTGGACTACAAATGAGTCACGTTGCGTAGAGTGGGTTGGTCTCTTTCTTTCAGAGGTCGACCTTGATGCTCAACGAAATGAAATCCCAACAGCAATAGCTGAAGCAGACTCAATTGAATCGGCTGCTTCTTCACTTAGAGTAACCCCTCCAGTTCATTCCCCATCAGATGTGGAATGGCAGGCAATTAGAGAACACGCCAAAGGGGTGGTAGAGCTTACTGAGAGATTGAGTTCCCACGAAGATGCGATTCGTGATATTGCACAACAGCACGTCCCTTCACTTTCGGCATTGATAGGCCCTCTTGGAGCTGCACGCCTCGTTACTTTAGCCGGAGGTCGTGAGCGTTTAGCCAGAATGCCATCAGGTTCTCTACAGGTCCTCGGTGCTCATGCTGCGATGGCTGCACATCGCCGCGGTGCTCCCCCTCCCAAACATGGAGCAATTCTATTCAGTATGCCACAAATTTCCAAGTCACCACGTTGGGTTCGAGGTAAAATTGCCCGGTTCCTTGCTGGCAAGGCTTCGATTGCTGTTCGTTGTGATCATTTCGGAGGCGAGGCATGGGGTGAAGAGAAAGTATCTGCGATTCATCGAGAAACTGAAGCAATCAAGGCGAAGTTCCCCAAGCCTCCTAAGCGTAGGTGAAATCCATGGCTAAACCGATTCAACTTAGTTGGGGAGTACGTCGAGAGGGGCGTAATCTCTGGACTAGGAATGCTGTCAAAGGTGTCTCAGTTAGAGGCGAGAGACGGAAGAGAGATGGTCGCAATGAATGGAGGCGCTGGGACCCCACTCGCTCAAAGGTCGCTGCAAGTCTTCTAAAAACTAAGAATAAGTCAAGTGATATGTTACCCGAATCGGGCTCCACTTGTCTTTATCTCGGTGCTTCAACAGGGGGTACTGTTAGCCATATTCATGACCATGTTTGTGGGGCCGGAAATCATCATGGAGGACATATTGTTGCAGTTGATATTTCACCGAGAATGATGAGAGATTTAGTCAAACTTTCAGAGAAAAGACCGGGACTTACTCCAGTTTTAGCAGATGCACGAAAACCAATGGCAATCGCTCCTTACATGAGGGAAAAGGCGACTTGGTTACATCAAGATTTGAGCATCGGAGATCAAGCCGAGACTTTTGTGAAGATGACTGGAGCATTTCTCGCGCAAGAGGGGGTTGCTCTTCTCTCACTCAAAGCTGCTAGTGAGCGATGGATGGAAGGCGGAGATGATGCCCGCTTCGAACACTCGAAACGAATTATTGAGGAATGTGAGCATCTAGAACTAATCGAGACTATTGATATCTCAGTCTTTGAGGAACAGCATGTCGTTTTCTTTTGCATTAAGAAATAAATCAAACGCCTGCATCTGCTGCAATAATAAATCCTATCAGAACAAAATACAATATCATAACAATAAGACCAAGTATAGCTAGTCCTATTCCTATCCATGATACAATATTTGCTGCTTTGGCCATCCCATGATCAGGATGTCCTGGATGTTGATTTGTAATTTCTAGAGCCGAATTTGCCATCATTAATCCCACAGGAGGTAAGAGACAGCACATAGTCATACCAAGAATCGAAATAATCAATGCAACGGTAGCCTGTGTAGCAGGATATTGACCTATTTTTGTAGGGTCGCTCATACCTTGAACATAGATTACTTCACCATCAACATCAGACATATCTCAAACACCTATTATTCTACATATTTTCCAATATGGCGACTCCACCAAACAAAAATATCCATACTCCAATACCAAGAAGTGCTAATACAAGGCTGATGATATTAATTACATTAGAAGCATTAATCATACTAGTATCTGAATGGAATGAATTACCCAAAATCTTTTTCTTATCGGAGCTTACTAGGAACATTGCAGGAATTGTAAAAACAAGACCACAAATACCACAGATCCCACAAGTGCTTGCGCCAGCAGTAAGTACGGTTATTATTCCCAAAATCGCAAGAACTAGCCCTGCAACCGCATTCGTTGAAACAATCTGCCCCCCTGATACT
>MPMC02028671.1_pt1 | contig 15778 bp, 13 predicted proteins | sample 1617281 | NCBI WGS metagenome assembly MPMC02 (sample SAMN05944809, study PRJNA350692) | marine metagenome | biome: marine; feature: ODZ; material: water; isolation source: 100 m water sample filtered on 30 um supor filter | place: Pacific Ocean | collected 2012-04-09 | depth 100m m | reverse complement strand
CGAGCATGAGCAGGCGGTCGAAACCGAGGGCCACCCCGGTGCAGGGAGGAAGTCCGGACCGCATCGCTTCGATCAGTCGATTCTCCTCCGGTAGCGGATTCTTACCCATCGCCAGTCGTTTTTCGTTGGCGGTGATTGCCCTCGCTTGCAGCTCGGCCGCATCGAGAAGTTCGTGGTAACCATTGGCGAGTTCGACACCTTTGTAGAAAAGCTCGAACCGTTCGGCCACAGGCGGATCTGCCTGCCGAATCCTGGCCAGGGCTGCTTGAGACGCAGGGTAGTCGTAGACGATCACCGGTCGCTTGCGACCCAAGTGTGGCATGACCAATTCGAGCATCAGCAGATCAAGCCAATCATCCTGATCGAGTCCAAATTGTTCCGGTATTGCCACGTTTGCAGCGGTAGCCACCCGCGCTAAGCGGGAAGTATCTACTGTGAGCGGATCGACGTTTGCGTGCCGCATAAAGGCGTCACGATAACTCGTGCACTCAGTCGGTTCGGTTTCTAACAAGGCCTCGGTGAGTTCAGCGAGTAGAGCAATCCCATCATCCATCTTGTCATTGGGGCGATACCATTCCACCATGGTAAACTCGCGGTTATGGAGCGGCCCTTTTTCGCCATCGCGAAATGCTCGCGTAATCTGATAAATGGCCCCACTCCCGGCAGCGAGTATCCGCTTCATCGCCAACTCGGGCGATGTTTGTAACCAGAGGTGTTGGGGCTGTTTTTCAGAAAGTATTGTGATGCCAATCGGATCCAGATATTGATCGACGACGGTATCTGTCGAAAGCAGCGGCGTTTCGACTTCGAGAAACCCGCGTTGGGAAAAAAAATCGCGAGTTCGCCCCAGCAATGCTGCCCGTAGTTGCAAATAGGGAAGTTCGGCTGTTGGCCGCCAACGATCATTCGACTGGAGATGGTTTCCGTCGCTTGTCATGGCCAATCCGGCATCGCTGGGGGCGAGCGCTCTGTTGGAGCACCTTATTCTTTAACGCGTTCGATGTATTCGCCGGTGCGGGTGTCGACACGAATGAGTTCACCGATTTCAACAAAAGCGGGACACTGGATCTCCGCGCCCGTTTCTACTTTGACCGGTTTTGTAACATTGGTGGCCGTGTTGCCTTTGGCCCCCGGTTCGCAATACTCAACTTTCAGCACGATATGATTCGGCGGCGTTATGGTGATCGGATTGTTTTCGTAGAGTACCATCTGACAGAGAGTGCTATCTTTGAGAAATCTCCAATCTTCGCCGACCTGTTCGGCCGTCAATTCGTATTGCTCATAATTGTCGGTATTCATAAAGACATACTTGTCGCCCTGGCGGTAAAGAAATTGGCTTTCAATTTCTTCCACATCGGCGGTTTCGATAGACTCACCACCCTTATAATTGCGCTCCAATATGGTGCCGCGAACAAGATTTCTCATCCGCAGCGTATAAATAGCATTTCCCTTCCCCGGCTTACGAAAGTTGGAATCGATCACCAAATAGGGTTCCCCGTCAATCTGGACCTTCAAGCCTTTTCTAAAATCGCTGGTACTGTATGTCGCCACGCTGGGGTTGTCCTCTCTTCGTTTTTTCTGGGGAGATTAGTATCCTGAGGTAATGGCTATTTTAGCGACCCCGCTGCGATCTGTCGCGACCAGTTCCAAAACGCACTCGGCCCGCTCTTGGCAAGAGTCTCTTCGCCGCGCAATTCGTGATCCGGTTCAACTTTGTCGATCCTTACAACTTCCCCCGCAGTACGAACAGGCCGCCGCACAAGCATCCCAACTTTTTGGAGTGTTTGTACCGCGGGAATACCTGGGGCGCATGAAGAAGGGGGATGAAAAGGACCCACTGTTGCGGCAGGTCCTTCCAATCGCCGAAGAAATCGAACCAGGCAAGGGCTTTTCTCTAGATCCGGTGGGAGATGCGGCCGCTTTGAGGGCTCGGGGATTACTGCACAAGTACCACTCGCGGGTTCTGTTGATCGCATCCGGTGCCTGTGCCGTCCATTGCCGCTACTGTTTTCGCCGGCATTTTCCCTACGAACAGATGCCCCGCAGGCTTGAAGACTGGCAGCCCGCAATGGAGCAGATCAAAGAGGACACAACAATCGAAGAGGTAATTCTTAGCGGCGGAGATCCACTTATGCTCACCGACCAACGGCTGGCAGAGTTGGCCGGTTGCTTGGAGCCGATAAAACATGTAAAGCGTTTGAGAATCCATACCCGACTGCCGGTCATGATTCCTTCTCGTGTGACCGACTCTCTTCTCTCTTTGCTCTCCAATCGACACCTTATGCCGGTTGTTGTGGTCCATATCAATCATCCTGCAGAGATCGACATTCCAGTATCGATGGCCCTCTCCCGTTTGGTGGAGGCGGGCATCCTTGTACTCAATCAATCGGTACTTCTTCGGGGAGTGAACGATTCAGCAGAGGTACTCACCACACTCTCAAAACGATTGGTGGACCTGCGCGTGATGCCCTATTACCTCCATCAACTCGACCGCACTCTCGGGACAAGCCACTTCGAAGTGCCCGTCGATATTGGGATTGCCATCATCGAGCAGATGCGGAGCCGGTTGCCCGGATATGCCATGCCCCGTTTCGTGCAAGAAAATCGCGGTAAATTGAGCAAACAGGTGCTGGCGTAAAACGGTTGTGGCCATTACCGGGGGCGAACAATTTTCGGCCGTAAACCCACCGCTTTCAATCATGCATCCATCCCCATCCAATTTTTTCAGAGTGCGGCAAATAGGCCACTTCTTGAACCGCGCCCGGTTCCTGGTACGATGACCCGCGCTGAGGTTTTCCGCAAACGCTCTCTAGAAAGTTGTGAACTTTGGATTCTCCTAAAATTCAAATCCATTGCGGCGACTGTATTGAGGGTCTCTCCCGAGTGCCTGCTGAAACGGTGGATCTGGCCTTCGCTGATCCACCATTCAATATCGGGTACGCCTACGATGTGTACAAAGACAAGCTCGATTCGGAAAAATATTTGAGCTGGTCGGCCGATTGGATGTCGGAGATCGTTCGCGTTTTAAAACCCTCGGGGACGTTCTGGCTGGCGATCGGCGATGAATATGCAGCAGAGATGAAAGTGCTCATGCAGCGAGAGCTGGGTCTATTTTGTCGCAGTTGGGTGATTTGGTATTACACGTTTGGCGTTAATTGCAAGCGCAAATTCAATCGTTCCCATGCCCACCTGTTGCATATGGTAAAAGATCCCGATGCATTTACGTTCAATGTAGCGGACATTCGAGTCCCTTCTGCGCGACAGCTTGTCTACGGTGACCGGCGGGCAAATCCGGAAGGCCGCTTGCCAGATGATACCTGGGTGCTACGGCCCCAGGATCTTCCCGATGGTTTTGCTGCCGAGGAGGATACGTGGTACTTTGCCCGCGTTGCAGGCACGTTCAAGGAGCGAGCCGGTTTTCACGGCTGTCAGATGCCGGAACAGCTGCTCGGACGGATTGTACGAACCTCAAGCAACGAGGGTGAGTCAGTCCTCGATCCCTTTTTAGGGAGTGGCACGACCGGTAGTGTTGCAAAAAAACTGGGCCGACAATTTATCGGTTTTGAACTGTCTCAGGAATATGCCGAACTCGCTTTGAAGCGGATACAGCGTGCTTCGGTGGGCCAGGCCCTCGATGGTGCTGCCGAACCCACGCTCAGTGCACCGAGTACCGAAGCAGGTCGTCGTCTTTCTGTGCCGAGAGGAAAAAAAGTGAAGGCAGAAAAACAACACATCTCCAATCAGCGGAGCCTACCCGGCATTGGGTCGGTCGAGGATGGAAAGAATCGAGGAAACAGTCAGAGATGAAGTTCGCAATTTGTAACGAGACATTTGGTTCGTGGCCGCTCGAGCGGTCGGTCGCCTTTGCCAGTGAATGCGGTTATACCGGATTGGAAATCGCTCCCTTCACGCTTGGGCCAACTGCCGGTGCCATTTCACCAGCCATGCGGCAAGAGATTCGCCGGCAAGTTGAAGATGCAGATTTGGCCGTCGTCGGTTTGCATTGGCTGCTTGCCAAGACGGAAGGCTACCACCTCACAAGCCCCGAGGCTTCTGTGCGGGAACGGACAGCAAAGTATCTCGTCGAATTAGGCCACCTCTGCCGTGATCTGGGGGGACAAATCATGGTCTTTGGTTCCCCCCCGCAACGAAATCTGCAGGAGGGTGTGACCCAGGAAGCGGGGGGCGAGTATGCCAGAGAGGTTTTTGCAGCGGCGATGCCCGCCTTGGAGGATCTGGAGGTGGTTTTGGCGTTGGAACCTCTTGCCCCGGTAGAAACCAATTTTCTCACCACCGCCGCCGAGACCGCCGCACTGATCGAACAAATAGGATCCCCCGCCTGCCGGCTCCATTTGGATGTGAAGGCGATGGCGAGCGAAAAAGAGTCTGCAGCCGATTTGATCCGCCGGTACGCTGACGAACTGGTCCACTTTCACGCAAACGATCCTAATTTGCAGGGCCCCGGATTTGGAGATGAGGATTTTGTACCGATTTTTGAAGCCCTCGGCGAGATCGATTACCGCGGTTGGGTATCGGTGGAGGTCTTTGATTACGATCCGGGAGTCGAGCGGCTAGTAAAGGAAAGCCGTGAGTATATGACGCGCTGCCTCGAAAAGATCAGCGGCTCCTGAAAAATCGTTTTTCTAAAAACTAGCTCGGCCTGGAGGTGACTTTGCTGGAGGGGACTTTGGTTGCCTCGCGCGCTCAGAGTCGCGACCGAAGACGGGAGGATCACATCGATTCCACGCGAAGTGTTGCCAGCTGGTGGGCCGTACCAACGAGGCGATCCCAGTTGTCGTGAATATATTCGGGCACGCCGCCAATCTGTGCGACGACTTCGTGGACCCGTTCGGTAGGAACCATTTCAATAGCATGCCAGGGGCAAACAGTCAGCTCATACGGATTGGTCTTTTTTTGTGGAATATGGACACAAACCTCACAGCCAACACACCGTTCCAGATCAATTTCACACCACTGCCCATTACCTTTGATCGCAATACCATCGATTTTCTTGAGCTCAATTGCATCGACCGGGCAGACCTCTAGACACGATTCGCAACCTGTACAGTTGTCGGCATGGATCACCGCCAATTCCTTTGGCACCTTCTTGCGGGGAGCTTTTTTGCCTTCCTTTTTTCCCATCGGAAAACTTCCAATAATCAATGCGAATATGTACGGTCAAGAAAACGGGTACATCATAAATATAAATCGGCACCCAGCCAACCGCCAAGAAAAAATATCACCCGAGAGATATCTCGAGCATGGGGCGATTGCTTGGGCGACTACTCTTCGCGTTCCTCTTCCGCTTCTGCCTGCTCGGCGGCATCGCCAGCATGACGGTGGAGGACTTCCTCGGCCTGCGAAAGGTCCTTTTTGGGGACCAAAACTCGGATCTTAAACACCCCCGTGAGTCCCGCCTGATGTTCTCCTTCAATGACACAATCAATTTCTTCATCAGCAAGTGCCAGTTTGAGAATTTCTGCCAGATTTCCATCTGTCACGGTAACGAGTGTTGTCAGTTCCAGTCGCTCATCTCTGTCTCCAGCATGATTCATCCTTCTCTATCCTTTCTCAGGCCATTTGGCAGATTGCCACCCTCGCTGATCCTCAAGCTTACCCGGTATCCGACAAGCCCGTCAGGCCCGGGAAATGTATTGACCGGTTCGGGAGTCGACCTTAATGCGTTCATCCGTTTTAAGATACTCGGGAACCTGCACCACCAGCCCCGTCTCCAGCGTTGCCGGCTTCGTTCGCTTGGTGGCTGAATCTCCCTTCACGGCCGGATCGGTTGTGGTGATTGCCAGCTCGACTGTCGTTGGAAGTTGCAGGCCCACACACTCCCCATTGTAGATGAGTGCCAACATGCCTTCTAGTTGCTCAGTGACGTAGGGCCGCTGCTCCTCCAAATCTTCAAGGCGGATGCTGTATTGGTTGTAATCCGCCGAGTCCATCAAGTGCATGTCCGCCGAATCGATATACATCAAGGTGACACTGCGGCGCTCAAAATCAGCCTGCTCGATCGACTCGGTTCCCCGCAGCATGAGATCTTGTTTTTGGCGGGTTACCAGATTCCTGCCTCGAAACTTATAGAGGGTCGCCGCTCCTCGCGCGGAAGGCGTTTGAACGACCATCGTCTGAATCAGTAGTGGAGAACCTTGATGATTGACAACGCAACCGGGTTTTATTTCTTTTGCCAGCATGACACGAGTTTTATATAAGGATATTGGAGGATAAAAAATCAGACGCAGCACTTGCATGGAAGCGAGTAATCTAATGTCACAGCAAACACCCTATCACGAAAATAGTTGGGAAAATAGACAGCGATTGTTTGAAGCAATCTTGTGGCGACTCGGCTCATTCAATCCCCATGGCTCCGGCCGGTGGGACATGGATTCCTTCAATGGAGTTACTACCAGTGCGACGGAACATGCGGGGCTCGACCGTGAGTCCCACGCCAAGATTGTCTTTGCTCATATCGTAGCGCAACCCTGCCCGCATCAGGAAAGATTCACCGATTCGCGTGAATGCCACCCGCTGTCCCACATTGCTACTTCCGGCGAGATCGATGCTCGCTTCATAGGCTGCAATATATTTTGGGCTCATGCGATATTTAATGTTGGCCAGCCCCACCTGGCTGTCGAGGGTTGGGTTTGCATTAGCGCTACCTCCTCCAAAAGAACGAAGACCAAGGTAAATACTGCCGAGATCGGGACGATTGAGAATTCCGCCGGCATCGATGAGGGACTGGCCCTGTCCGAACACATCGAACATACCATCGGAGAGCAGTGTAAAGCGATCGCCGACGTGCCAGCGACAATCGTAGTCAATGAGCCCGATATACTCGCCGAAATTCTGATCTTTTTCGGGAAAGAATGCGATGCCCGAGTCAAAGGTAAGCCAGTCGATGATCCGGCGATTGCCGGGCATGCCACGTTTGGTTTGCCAACGTTGACGTGCTTCAAAACGAACAACGGTCAGACTATCGACCACTTCGGTCGAAGGTGAATTGACCCAGCGACCAATCCCGGTCCGAATCAAATACGAGCGGGGATCGAACCGCGTGAGAAAAGGAAACAGAGGACGATTCAAACCGCCTGTCGCTTGGGGCGATTGCAACCGGTTGAGAAAATTTTCCATCGAGTCATCGTTGATGGCATCATAGAGCGGAAATTGAGTGACGTTCTGGCTCGAATCGGCATACGATAATTCGGTCTCAAAAACCACCTTGTGTGCAAGACCGTGCAGATTCAGCAAGTCGCTTTCTACAAAAGGATTGACCGACCACATGGCGAGACTACTCCGCAAGCCGACCTGACCATAGGCCCGGCTGATCGGATTTCCGTTTAAATCGGCTCCCCAATGGGCCAGTTCACCCAATCCGTAGGGGACCAGTTTTACGGGGCCAAGCGAAAGTGGCAAATCGATCTCCTGACGCGACGCAAACCGCTCGCCGGATTGAGAGACTTGCCACGGTAGTGGTCGCCATTGACCAGCATCAATCGGGTTGTTCGGTGCACTGGCGATTCGGTACTTGCCGTAGCCCACGTTGGTGTGTTCATACCAAGTCAATCGGTCCCCTAGCAACGACTCGCCGAGCCAGTAATGGTCTGCTCGGGGAAGCCATTCAACTTGGGTGAAAAATGGATTGACGCGATAATTGCCCCGCGCACTCCACATGCGATTCTCGGTCCGTTTTTCGAGACGGACCCGCGTGACTTGATCGGGATACGTGTTCCATTCTTCGAGAAAATATTCCTGCAAAAAGTTTCGCGTCCCGATTACACCGGCCTGGCCGACGAGTTTATAGCCGTCACCGAACCGCTGCTGATGATCGAATAAAATCCGGCCTCGAAAATCCTCTCCAAGAACCAGGGCGCGTCGATCCCTACCCAGGTTGTCCACCCCATGGTCTTTAATAAACCACGCATCGAAATGGCCCTCGGTATCTTCTGAAAGCAGTGGCAAAAATCCACGATCGTAGCGGAACGTGGTACCGTATCCGAAGCCACGATAGGTCAGCAGATCTAGGTTTAAATCCCACTCTGTGCCTGGAAGCTCTCGTGTGATCCCAAGTATTTCATACAAATTCCAATTGGTATTCACCTGAAATCCAAATACATCGTCGTCACTCACTCGCACGCTATTGATATAAAATGTGGGATCGTCCAGCGTGGTTTTCCAGGTTGGCCAGTAAAATACGGGAAGGCCTTCGATAAATACCGAATTGCCAGTACCGGTAACGGTACCCATGTTTTCGACCACCGTCTGTCCGGAGAGGGGATCCACAACGGTTGTGGGAACCTCTTCAAACAATAAATCATCTGCCTGGAGCCAGTACCCGGGTTCCCCAAGGCGGCTGGTTGTGAATTTGGCACCATTAGCCTGAAAGTGGTTTCTGGCCAACTGTCGCATTCGTTCGGCTTGAATCCGGATTTTTCCCTCATATTCGGGCACTGGCGCAAGAAGTTCCGCATCCAGGATGACTCCTTGACTGTCCTGTACGTTGTAGACCATCTGAGAGGCCTGCAAGGTTCTTTCGTCCTGTCGGAATTCAATATTGCCCTCCATGTAAAATTCTAGCGGAGTCTTTTCATCGACCGTGCTGATGCCCGAGAGATTTAGTTGCTGCGCGCCACCAACCCAGACGACAAGTCGGTCCGTTGAAATGTCGACGGTATGTATGCCATCGATCCCCTCCACAAGCACATTAATGCCGCCAGTAATCACCGCAATCGACTCGCGCCCATTTGCACTGGGAAACCACTGGGCATTCACACCACCCGGGTCGCCCCGTGGCCAGACTCGTACGCGAAGCGTACCTGGTGCAATCGACATCGAAGAGGTGTCTAAGGCGGGCAGTGGCTGCTGCGCCACAGCCTTCCGAGATTCGGATCCACCAAGCAAGATTGCTAGAGTGATGGCAAGAACGAATAGTTTCTGCGCAACGGTCACCACAACGCGCACCACGGCCGGTGCGCGGACCCCCATGAGTCCACTCTGTACTCTCAGACGATAAATCAGATTGGCATCCTTGCCTTTGAGTAGGGACGGCGGAACCCGCGAACCACCGTAAACCGAAACTCGAAAACTGCTTACGCAGAATCGCTCTCATCATGAGCGGCGAGATTATAGGCCGCGCCCGATATGTGGTCAAGGTTCTTTCAACTACGTTCTTCAGGTTGCAAACCTTTGGAGAATGCGATGTTACGGTGCTTGGCAAGATGTGCTGTCACCGCTTGGGTCGCTGGCAATCGCGGATGCAGCTATCTGCCGCCAAATTTTTTGGGAGCAGAATACGCTTCGCTCGCGCCTGGTTTATTGTAGCAACGAGTAAAGAATCACATTAATTGCAATCCGCGTAGCATCTTGGGGCGTGTAGCCCAAGCAGTCTGGCGCGACATGCTTTTCTAGTGCACAACTTAAATCGAACGGTGAGAAAATAACTCCCCATCGTTTGTCAATAAGAATTCCATCGAGTTGCGCAGGCCCGTGTTTTTCCAGAATGTTCCATCCCGGTCCATCGGTCTTGCGAACAGGCTCCCGTTTTGCAACGCGACTCAAATCCGTTCCACCATACTCGGCGGTCAAAAGTGAAGCGTCGGTTGGAATGGGGATCAGAGGTGTGCCGAATGTAGCACGCATTTCGCGACGAATCGCTTTGGTAAACACAGGGCTGGCGCAGATTGAATCCGCCAAAATGGTACCGCCACGTTCGACAAATAATTTCAGCTGCCGTCTTTCCTGTGCCGTAAATCGAAAATCGTGTCGTCCATGAAGGTACACGAAATGGTATTCAAATAACGCGGGATCTGCCAACGAAATGAGAGGTGTCTCGGTAGATGTGTGGATATCGTGCGCGTATGCGAGGGATTCCATAAGGTGCGTCATGGCCCTCGGTGCAGCATCGCAGCCTCCCGAATGTTGCAGTTTAGCGATTGCAAAGTGTCCCCGAGCGGTGGTTGGCGCATCCTTTGAGTCGGCTAAAGCAATCGGTATGGCATCCTTTGTTTTCAGTTTGCGGTTTGTTGCATAGGCCAACACGTTAATGCCGATTGCCCGGCAAGTATCTATTTCGCGTTGATCTGAATCCGTGGCAATTGGCTTTCCCGATGGGTCGGCCAATTCCCAGTAACAGGAGAGGTTACCAGGGCAGTAGACGATGCTGGTCTTGCAGGCGAAATTAATTCCCCAGAGCCAACGGTCATCGGGATCGACATATTCCGGGTCCACTTTTTCGTCGATCGACCAAATGGGGTGCTGGGGATCGAGTTGCTGCAACTGATATTCCGGTTCTGGAAAAATTGTTTTTAATTCCTTGCGCAGTGAAGCATCAAATCCGTTGTCCGCACAGCAGCTGTCCGCAAAAATAAATCCCCCCTTCTCAACATACTTTCGCAGTTCACTTCGCTGCGATGGGGAAAACTGGAAAGCATCACTTCCCGAAAGAAAAAGCACGGGAGTTTGGTTGTAATCGTCTGCTGTAGCGCGCTGAGAATCAATCACCTGCCACGTTAGCGGCATCTTCCATTTACGCTCTGCATAACGCGTCAAATTATTCAAGTCATTGGGTGTCTGATTCCAGTCGTTGTTGGACCGCTCTATTTTTGCAATCAGTACCGGTCGACGACCCTTTGCGAGGAAGAGTAACGCAAAGCTCGTGGCAATATGGGGGTTCTCTTCAGCGTAGCCGCCCCCGGTCCAATGTCCGCTGGGGTGTTGATTTCCAACTAGAAAGGCCGTTCCTTCCCGGTACCAGTCATATTGTTTGTGTTTTTCGGTTGACTTCTCAATTGGGCCATAGAAAAATCGCTGTCCGGTAATGCGGCCCACCCGTTCCATTGCATAAAGATAATAGAGATTGTTCTGTTCGATCCGATCACCAATGCCTCGGCCTTCCACGGGGTTGTGCCGCACAGAAAAATTCCGGCCCATCCACTCCAGCCCTTTTTTGACGAACTCATTAGTTTCCGGATTGCTGCAGACACACTCACCATCGATTAACTGGGCATTGGTATCGGTCAAATTGCGATCGGCGATGATCACCGAGGCAATCCCTGCACACGTCATGCTGCCACGACCCGCCCTCGGTGGATATCCCCAGGCACCAGATCGTTTTTGTGTCGCTTGCCAATAATCAAGCGCATGACGCCATGTTTCCCGGTTAACCTCAAAACCGGCAAGTGCTGCTTCGTGCAATGCAAGAATCGCAAACTGAGTGTTGGAAGGATCTCCTCCTCCCGAAGAGTAGCCCCAGGAGCCGAGCTTGGTGCCTCCTGAAATTTGGTTTGCTTCCAACCAGCGAATATTGTCCCTGATGGTCGGTCGGTCGGCAGGATGGCCAACGCGACAAAAGACCATGGTTTGCAGCGCAATCGTATACGTCCGACGTTCCGAAGAACTTTTTGTCGTTCTGAGATAATTGAGAGCTTTTCGCAGTGTGGCATCGTCCGGGGAAACCCCCGCCTCAAGCAGCGCGAGTGTACAAAGCGCCGTCGCTCCCCCGGGAAAGCCCGCGCGGGGTGACCAGTTCCCCTTGCTTTTTTGCTCCTGTTTCAAGTAGCGGATTGCCCGCGAAATGGAATCCTGAACATCCTCCGCCGAAATTTCGGCGCAAACTGGGCGTACGCACAGCGGAGCCAGCATAATCGTTGCGACCAGACCTATATGCAAAAAAATACGAATAAGAAACGGGTCCTTGTAAATGAGCGGTTGGGGAATACTACTAACATCTTAGAATGGACCTTCTCCGGCGACAATCGAACCCAGATCTCCGTTGCTGCCGCCAGTTTGCACTTATAGAATACATCGGTTCGCAAAGAGTGGATATATTCGTTTTGGACAGATTCTATGAGTGATCAAAACGCAGCAACGAAGCAAAAAAGTCTGGGCGACATTCTGCAAGAATTCAGCCAGCATCGCCGTGTCATGCAGGGGGAGTTGCAGAAGGTTATTGTGGGCCAGGATGAAGTGATTGAGCAGATATTTGCCGCCATCTTCACTCGTGGTCATTGTCTCCTAGAAGGTGTTCCTGGACTTGCCAAAACGCTGATGGTGAGTACCTTGGCCCGGATTTTGGATATTCGCTTCAAGCGGATCCAGTTTACACCCGACCTGATGCCTTCCGATATTACCGGCACCAATGTGCTTGAAGAGGATGATGCGGGTCGCCGGGATTTTCGTTTTGTTGAAGGACCAGTCTTTACCAATATTTTGTTGGCTGACGAAATCAATCGGACACCTCCGAAAACTCAAGCGGCCCTCCTTCAGGCGATGCAGGAACGCGAAGTTACGGTAGGTCAGCAAACGTACACGCTGCCAGCCCCGTTTTTCACAATTGCAACACAAAATCCTATTGAACAAGAAGGCACCTATCCGCTCCCCGAAGCACAGTTGGACCGGTTCATGTTCAATATTAAAGTGGATTACCCGACTGCCGCCGAAGAGGAACAAATTCTCACACAGACGACACGTCACGACAAACCGGAGATCCGCCCAATATTATCTGCCAAGGCAATCGTCAATGTCCAAAAGCTTGTCTTTTCAGTTGCAACAAGCGAATACATCATCAAATATGTTTCGCGGTTGGTTCGGGCAACGCGTCCCGGTGATCCTTCTGCACCCGAGTACGTTCGAGAGTTGGTCGATTGGGGCGCAGGCCCCCGGGCAGGGCAGTTTCTCATTCAGGGCGGCAAGGCCCTAGCAGCGATGAGCGGCCGATTTTCGGTAGCTGTCGAAGATGTACAAAAGATCGCCGTTCCGGTACTCAGACACCGAATCAGCACAAACTTTCAGGCGCAAGCTGAGGGGATGACCAATGAAGATATCATCGCCCGGCTGTTGCAGGATGTGCCGCTTCCTGAAATATCTAAGTTCGAAAAACAGTAGGGATGGGCAAGACCATCTAGGGGCCGAGTCCCGGTCGATTGCCCAGCACTTGTCATGGCCAACGTCGAACAGTATCTCAAGCCAGAAGTGATCCGGCAGATTTCCCGACTCGATTTACGGGCCCAGTTTATCGTCAGAGGCTTTCTTCAGGGCATGCATGCCAGCCCTTTTCAAGGTTTTTCCGTAGAATTTAGTGAACACCGGAAATACACCGTTGGCGATGATCCGGCCGATATTGATTGGCTCGTCTATGCCAAAACAGATAAATATTACGTTAAAAAATTTGAAGCCGAGACGAACATTCATGGCTATCTTGTTATGGATCTCAGTCGGTCCATGGCCTACACCTACCGCCAGCAGCTCAACAAATTTGAATATGGTATCTGTTTGGCAGCGGCGATGGCCTATTTGATGATCCATCAGCAGGATCCCGTCGGCCTGATTACGTTCGATAAAAAGGTCCGCAACAGCTTGCCTCCCAAGTCGAAACGGACGCAATTAGGAAATATCTTGTCGCTACTGGCAAAGTTGCAGCCTACCGGTGAGACCGATATCGCTCGCAGCATTCAGCAAATTGCGGCGATGTTGCGGCATCGAAGCCTAGTGATGATTCTGACCGATTTATTTGCCGATCCGGACGAAGTCCTCAAATCGTTACATCAACTCCGGCACGGCGGGCACGATGTCATTGTATTTCATATTATGGATGAAGCTGAGGTAAACTTTCCTTTTGACGGAATGGTTGAATTTGAAGAACCGGAAACTCTGGATCGATTAGAGGTTGACGCAACCGGTTTTCGTAATGATTACCTTGCGGAGGTTGAAGGATTTCGAGAGCGCTATCGTAGGGAATGTGCTCAGGCAGGCATTGATTATGTGCCGATCGATACCGGAATGCAGTTTGATAAGGCCCTGACCGAGTATCTAGCGCAGCGCAGAAGCCGCTGTTAGCCCAGAAAAGCTATGAGCCACCCCGCTTCTACTGCTGCGAGATTCAGCCAGGTTCTGGACACCACACGCGTATCGTGCTAGGACATTTCCCAGTTCTGGCTTTTTCTGCGATAGCCCCGGAGGAGTGACGCATGGGCCTGTATCAAAAAGGTTTTTTTAGGATATCCGTTCTGGCAGTAATGTTTCTGGCTATTGCCGCCTCCGGTCCGCTTTGCGCGGAGGAGGAAGGCTGGACAGCTTTGTTTGATGGAAACTCGCTCGATGGTTGGCAGCAGCGGGGAGGCAAGGCGACCTATAGCGTAGAGAATGGAGCCATTGTAGGTGCGAGTGCCCCGAATACCCCCAACAGTTTTCTCTGCACCAAAACAAATTGGGACGATTTTGAGTTAGAACTCGAATTCCAAGTCGATCCACAGCTTAACAGCGGCATTCAGATTCGCACTAACAGCCTGCCCGAATACCACAATGGCCGGGTGCACGGCTATCAGGTCGAAATCGATCCATCCGATCGGGGTTGGTCGGGAGGCATTTATGATGAGGGCCGCCGAGGTTGGCTTGCGACCCTCTCGGGCAATACGGCGGCCCGCTACGCCTTTCGCGGGGGAGAGTGGAATCGGTTTCGGATTGTTGCGATTGGCGATTCGATCCGCACCTGGATCAACGGCGTGCCGGCGGCCGACTTGGTTGACTCGAAAACGGCCAAGGGCTTTATTGGGCTGCAAGTCCACTCGGTCGGTGAGCGTACCGACCCCCTAAAAGTTCGCTGGCGGAACATTCGTCTGCGACCGATCGATGGCGTGGTGCCGCAGGGAAAGAAAGTCCGCAAACTGGCAGACGGCTTTCGCTTTACCGAAGGACCGGCCGAAGCGAGCGATGGCCGCATCTACTTTAGCGATATTCCCAACGAAAAAATCCATATCTTTGATCCGGCCACGGGCGAGGTCAGCGTGGCCGTTGAGAACAGTGGCCGGGCCAACGGCCTGATGTTTGCCCCGAGCGGTGCGCTATTAATTTGCGAGGGGGGCAACCGGCAACTGACCCGCAAATTGGGAGCTGAGAAAACGGTCCTCGCCGATCGGTTCGGCGGCAAGCGGCTCAACAGTCCCAACGACGTGGTGCTCGATGGCAAAGGGGGGATCTACTTTACCGACCCGCGATACGGCGACCGCTCCGATATGGAGATGGAGGTTGAAGGTGTGTATTACGTGCCGCGGGGGGGTGAGCTGCAGCGGGTGATCGATACCATGATCCGCCCGAACGGTCTGATTTTCTCGCCCGACAAATCGATTCTCTACGTGGCCGACAACGGGGCAAAGACCGTAATTGCATATCGCGTGAAAGAGAATGGATCGCTTGAAAAGATTCAAAAGATTGCCGATATGGCGGTCGACGGGATGAGTATGGATGTGCTGGGCAATCTTTACTGTACCGGGGGCCCAAGGGTGGTGGTCTTTGCGCCCGATGGTGCGCAGCGGGTGGTGATTCCGGTGCCGGAGGGGACGGCCAACTGTACCTTTGGCGGCCCGGAGCACAAAACGCTTTATATCACAGCACATAAAGGACTTTATGCAATCGACCTGGCCGTCCCCGGCGTATTGCCTTAAGCGGATAAAGCGTCACGGGCAATCGTGGGGGTTCTTTGTTGACCGCATTTGAGAAAGCTTATCTAATAAGGCCGTACATCCTCTTTTGGTGTGTGGCACGAAAATGACAAGCGAATTGATAAAGCAGCCAGAGCAAACCACGCGCTCGATCGTTGGAATAATCGTCGCGATTATAGTTGCCTTTCTCTGTGTGGTTTATATGCTAAACCCGGGTGCGGGATTTATCGAATGTATTCCGGATAATCTGCCCGTAATCGGCAATGTAGATGAAGGCTTGATCATGATCCTTCTGCTGGGATGCCTAAAATATTTGGGCCTCGATATTCCACTCACCAAAT
>MPMC02227554.1_pt1 | contig 15817 bp, 6 predicted proteins | sample 1617281 | NCBI WGS metagenome assembly MPMC02 (sample SAMN05944809, study PRJNA350692) | marine metagenome | biome: marine; feature: ODZ; material: water; isolation source: 100 m water sample filtered on 30 um supor filter | place: Pacific Ocean | collected 2012-04-09 | depth 100m m | reverse complement strand
GCGATAGCAGGAACACCACTAGAACCTTTAGTAAGAACCAAACTCCTGTTCAGTTCTGCAATAGAACCCTGAAGGTTCTGCCAAGTTATCTTACTGGTTGTCCCTAGACTATCATTAATGATAAAGACATTATCATTAGCTGCTATGGTAATTTCAGGAAGCTCAGCAATCCTTATATTTGACATAATGCTTTTTAGTTATTTAGGATTTAGGAAACAATGCCACCTAGTGTTACTTCACTCCAATTAGTTCCATCAGCAAAGCAAAGTTTACCACCAATAACAGCAAACAATCCTAGTGTAGGTGTTCCAGCAGCTGCTGCATCAGCATAGTTATTATCTAACTTAAGTTGGTTAACATGAACCTGTGGAGTTTCAACAGTTCCAGTACCTGGTTGATATGTAATACCAGGAGTATTATCTACCTCTATAATTTGATGTCCGGCAGCCATCGATGGTACTAAACAGAAGTAATAAGGATCTGTACTTGCCATAACCTTGGTCTGAACCTGATCAGCAGAAGTAGCATTTCCTTCCACATTGCCCTGGAGTGATGCTCCACCAATAACCTGTGTCTCGGCATTATAAATCGGACCACCTGCTCTAACTTCCTGGGAACCACTATAACCTGTTAAGTATGCAAGTGGGTAGTTGCTGCCTGTATTTGTACTAATAACTTCAACCTGTTCGGCATTGGTTGCCGTGCCAACTAACACTTGACCATTACCAATGGTGGTTCTTCCACTAGTCTCAATAACAAAATTACCGTTCGCAAAACTTGCGGAACCATCAGTGTCTAGGTTTGTCTTAGGGGTTTGTACCTGATCAGCTGCTGTACCAAGTCTAATACCGCCGCCAGAATTATTAAACCAAATGCACTCGTTAGCAGCACCCGTATCCCCTCTATCATAATACATGAAGGATACCCCATTGCCTCCAATCTCGCTGCCCATTACAGCCAAATCATCACCCGCAGAAATTGCCCCATTATTACCCATTGTAATGTTGTCGGTGACAACATTATCTACTGTGAAAGTCCCTGTTATCTGGTCCTGAATTGTTTCTAAAGCATCATATAACCAACTATTATAGTTCTCTTGGTTTGTCATTGTCCCTAGAGGAGGGAGACCAGTAATATCATCATCCAAATAACTTGAAGCGCTTCCCGTTGTGGGATTTGCTAGGTTAACAAGCGCTGTGTTAATTTCAAGAATCTCTGCGTCCACATATGCCTTGCTAGCCGCATCCGTACTAACAAGGGGTGTTAATGGAATGGTAACCTGTCCACCAAAGGAACCCTGTCCACTAAAGACACCATCTGTTGCAATTATTCTACCATCACATCTAATAGATAGGTTATAATTACTACTTGCAGTATCTGTTGACGGGTTCTTACCAACATCCATCCACTGGGTGGTAATCTTACCAGTCGTTGTTAGAGTGTCGATTGACTGGGTAGGACCTACTTTAAGCAGACCTGTACCGTCAATAGTCAGTCCAGTAGATACAATAACAGTACCAGGTGTTACTGTAGTTGCAAGTTTAGTAGAATCATTAATTTGTAGTTGTAAATCTACAGTTGTGGCGTTAAGAGAAACAATATTAGCTTCATTTGTCTGTACCTTTGTTACCAGACCTATCGTTCCATTGCCACCATAAACAGTTGTATTAAGGGTGGTAATCTGCCCCTGAAGTTCAACAATATCTTCTTGTAATTCAGCAATAGAAATGTTATTATCACTAACAAGTCCTGTACCACCAACCCCTACCCAGTCATTGGCGATTCTAAGATACTCTACAGACGCCAAGGGTTGATACCAAACATCCCCCTGCATTAACGGAGCTCCGTTTGGTCTTAACTCTGGAGTTTGAGCACCAACAATAGTGACAGGAATTGGAGTACTCTGGATCCCAATACTGGCAACCGTTGCAAGGGGATTACTATATGTCATAGTCCTTTAGAGGTATTTAGGTTATTGGGAGTGAAGCGTTAGTAGATGTCGGCGGCGTAGGTGGCGGTGTTGGCTCAGGTAAGACAGCACCAAAAGCAATGTCAACGAAAGCAAGTCCCTGTACTGTAGGGATGCTTTCGCCGTCCAAATTCTTACATACCACACTGTAAATATACTTACCTTCCAACAAATATCTTGTCTGTTCTGCGGTAAGGGATATGGAATAAATTCCAGCATAAGCATCTACCACACCTGCCGTGAAGTACACCCTATTGTAAACTGGGTGAGTTGAAGTACTCTCAATCGCATTGAGTGCTCTTGAATACTTAGAAAGGGAACCAGAGAATGTAAATCCACTGATATCAGTAGGACTCTTGTCTGGGTTCATAAGAGTAAACTGTTGATTGAAATCTACACCAGCGGAGATTACAATATTAACCTGAAAAGGAGCAGCCATTATGCAGGAAGGGTAGGGAAGGTATCAATACTAATATTTTCACAAGTTAATTCACCAGCAGTATCAATAAGAGCAACCTGTGCTCCTGTTGTTTCATTGAGTACTTTAAGTTGATCCGTATTGCATCTTTCAGTAACGATCTTTCTGCACTCTATGGATGAATCACTTACATCCATATAAATTTTAATTACATTATTTGTATTAACTAATCCAACATCATCACCACGCTCTAACTGACGAAGCCAGGATGTGCCATCAGAAACTACAATTCTATCCCACCAGTTTTGTTGCTGGTCTGGTTCAAGATAAGATACCCATTTATCACCATCCCACTGGTACTTAACGCCATTACCAGCTTCAAAAATATACCCGGCCGGATAACCATCCGCTGCCGCATCTGGCATATTAATTGGAATAGTAGACATAATAATACCTATTTTCTATTATTTATAATTAGTTTTTAATGATGTAAGATGTAATCCCATCAAATGTCTCAAACGCGGTCCCACTAGGATCGGCGCCAAGACTAGTCCCAGCTGTGATTCGAGGACATATTGGTTCAAATTTATCGCCCATTAAATTAGGAACTGTGAATGTCGTCTGCTCTGGATTCAAAACATTTTGAAGCTTTTGTGTCCACTTGGCATCACCTTGTGAATAAGAAGTCCCATCACAAAGAATGTATCCAGCTGGTATCACAGCAGCTCCCCCAGCAAACATCAAAACACTCCCTGGAGGATTGGCCAAAGAAGCAATTGCAGTTCCCATAGTAAAGGGAGTAATTGCACAAGTATCTAAATTTGCTGCCGCCGCTTCAACCTCTGTAGCATATCTTGTTACACCAGTAGCACCACTAGCTGCCTGGGGGATATAATTAGTAATGTAAGATGCATTCATCAGTGCATTAGAAAGTTTCTTAGGCGTAAGTGCAACATTCCCGCCAGTCGCAGTATTAGTTGCCTCCTGCGCTGCGACTTGAATAATTCCTGAAGTTGTTGTTGTTGCTTCGTTACATGAAATGGTAACAACTCCTGTACCATCATTCCCTGGAGAACTTACTACTACTGGGGCAGTTCCTACAACAGTATCTACTCCTGTCGTGGAAGTAACAGCAACTACAAACTCATCACCTGCCCTAACCTTTAGTTGTCCCCTAATTGGTGTCCCATCATCAGCCTGTTGATCTGAGGTATCAAACCAAAGCATACCCGAGGTATCCCCCGATGGTTGACTATTTGAATAGAATGCTGTTGCTAATACTTGACCCTGTCCCATTGGGGATGCATCCATCCACTGAGCGCTATCTACATCTTGATACCAGACATAAAGTCGTCCACCGCCTCCACCACCACTAACTGTAGCATCTACTCCACTATTATCCCACCATAAATCACCGATATTATTTGCTGATGAATTAGCCGGATTTGGTGGAGTTTCCTGAATAGTAATAGTTACTGGAGTAGCCTCCGTATCACCTACTCTAAGGAGTTCCGTCCAACCGCCGCCTCCCGAAGCAACATTACGAAGAGAAAGAGCGCCGTTCTCTGGATTAAACCAAGTAAAACCATCAATGGTTATGTTTGGTGTTGTACTCTTAATAATAACCGGAGGTTGAATTGCAGACTCCCATGCAAGAACAGCACTATTCCATACATACTTCAGTCCACTAGCGGAATCAGTATATACGGTGGCGTCTGCGGGATCTGGAAAATTAAGTGCCATTATTCAAAATTTGATGGAGGAGGGTTTTGATTTCGCTGATTTCATCCTTGAGATCTGCAATCTGACTCTGGGAGTCTATACTCATCTCAAGGTTGCGTTTGGACTGCCTATACTTCTCCCTTTCGGAATGGGATCGGTTGACAATAACACCTGTTTCAGTGTCTTTATAAAGGTCGTTGAAACCTTCAACTCGCTGTTTCATTATTTATTCAGAGCAAACAATTTGGATGTCGTCAAGTAGCGGGGCGTAAGCGGGGTTGTCGGATGCCATAACAACCTTCAGGGCAAGTCCATTGAACTTAGATGGGATGTCCTGAAGTGTCCAGGTTAGTGACTGCCAGTCGTTGGCGTCCAGTCTCCTGGGGTCCACATCCTCAGAGGAGCGTGGTGTGATCTCACTAACTGCATCTGGGAGTCCATCCATAGTCTCATCATCAGGATCCGATGAGAATGGAATCCAACTCACCGTATTCAGTTCCCCATCGAAACCAATGTTCTTGGGTCTGTAGTAAAGTTTGATGTTATCATTCCTCAATCTAGTGATACCAGAGTCATCTATGAACTCATTACCATAGAATACGGCAGAAATCTTAACTTTGATTCCATCGCATGGATTCTCAAAGAGGAATACTCGTGAAATCCACTTGGCATAAACGGAACCCTCATTACTTGTTTCTGGAACATATGCTTCGGCATCTGTTGCCTGGATGTCATAAAGTCCGATATCATTCAGAACTGAATCCGAGAAAGTAGATGTCTTCCTGAATAAGTCAACGAACTGACCTTCAACCACCAGTTTCTTAGTAGCTGCATTATAACTCTTCACAAAACCACTATGACTAGATGTGCCATTCAAGAACTCGAATGCACTATCAACTGCTGGTGTATAAGAAGAAATATCTGTTGAGTCGTTATGATTGAAGAGGAGTGTTGCCTGCTTCGTACCAAAGATGTTGTCAGTTGGTTTGGGGTTATCAACCAAACTTCTAATAAGAGTAGCGTTAGTTCTTGTGATGTCAATCACAGGAGATACCTTACTATTAGTTGTTGAAATTGACAAGGTGGTAAGGAGGCTATGGGAATGCGCCAGGTGATAAGAATCCCTGTACTTAACTTCGTTTAAGTAATTGGCAACTGTCTTTGCTCCGTTGAAGTAGAAACTATCTGCCAATACAACAGTCTCTGGGACATCTACCACATAACGGTTCTCCTCGTTATAACCAGTAACGCCACCAGCCTGCGTTGCTCGCACCTGGGTGAGCAAGCTACTGCTACCAAAGAGTTGTGCACCCGTTGTGCAGTTTATAACCTCGTAGGGGAGGTTATAGGAGCACTGAACTTCGTTTCCGCCGCCGTTAGTATCGGAAGTAGCGAATGACGCGACGTCTTCACCACCAATCTCAATCGTTGCCGGAACCTTAAAGGTAAACTCGTCAATGTTAACATCAACAACTTCTTGAAGTCCGTTGAGGGCATCAATTGGTATACCACCAATATTAGAAGGTGAACCAGAACCACTAACCCCACTGATAAGAGCAAAGTCACCTGGTTCTAAACCATGATGATAACTCGTTACTCTAACCACACAAGGATTAGAACCAAATACGGTGTTACCATCTGTAATAGCATCGACACCACCATTGGAATTGGTTTCAATTGGATCGTCTAGCAGAGCCTTCTGATCAACTGGTGCGTTCTGAAGGGTAATGGTACCAATGGTATTATTTTGGAACCTAGCCCTTCTCAGTTTGAACATAACATCCATTGTCTGGTCTTCTGTCCACAAACCACCACTCTGTGACATAAACAGAGCGCCCAAGTTGGGTTGATTTACCACCCTAACATTAGTGCCAATCTTATTCTCACCCATCTTGGCACAATACATTAGATAATCCAATGAAGTTGGTGCCTTAACAACGAATGAGTAGAAAGTATCTGCTAGAAGGTAAATAGGTGCCTTGAACTTAAACGTAGTAGGTGCTGTGGCGTCCTTAGAAGTTGCAACGCCCATCTTAATAGCAGGTTTGCTGTTAACATATCTAAACGCAGCCTTCGCATTCGATCCAGCACCGTCAATGCTCACTGTAGGTGGTTTCGTGTATCCCTTACCAGTTCTAGTAAATTCAAGAGCATAAACCTCTCCGGTAGAAGATACTAAAGCTTCTGCCTTCGCTGTTCTACCACTCTTCAAATCGGGAGCAGAAATGGTAACTGTTGTTGTATCTTGTGAATACCCAGTACCAAAGTTAGTCATGTCCAATCTGGTTAACTTTATCTCGTCATCTACGATGTAGAACTTAGTCCTAGTAATATCGCCTTTAGCAGCCGATGTTACTTTAAACTGCTCACCAGGTACAAACTCATTCAGATAGTTCTTCAAGATAATGTTATATGTGTTATCATCTACATTCCTTGTTTCATTTGCCGTAGCAGACTCGAATGTTTCTGCTGCAGCAATAACACCTGTTGCCCCAGAAGTAAGTCCCTCAATCTCGTCACCTTTATTAAGGGTAACAGAATCAACATTATTGGGAAGAGTAACCTCTGTCCGTAAGATACTATCAGACTGCAATGTGGTTTTGGAGTGCGGAATGATAGTATTTGTTGGAACCTCACCATCTGTAGTGGTAAGATATGCAAGAACTGGTTGTGTCTTATCTTTAGTCTTAAAGTAGACTTGCAGTTCTGTAACAAACACACCCTCGGCATTCTGTGCATTAATCCTGAATGTCTGTGCAACAGGGTCATCGCGGTTTGGTTCGTTCAGTTCCTGTTCAATCTCATCAAAGTCCAGATCTACTTCAATATCAAATCCCGAAAGAGTAGTCGTTCCCTGATCGACTTCGATATCTGTTACTTCCTCTTCAACCTCTGTTCTAGTCTCTTTCTTACCCTTCTTAGTCTTAACCTTGAAACTAGGAACCCTAGTAGATACAACAGTTTCCTGCTTATCCAACATAATACCAGAAGCGGTAAACGCCTCTTCGGCAATGCCCTCTACCAGTGACATATCCTCAGGGTTATCTTTATTACTAGTAAGTCTGAAGATTTTAGTGCCCGTTGTGAAGGACCTGGTTATACCAGTTTTCTGATACTTAACCTTATTCAATCTCCTAAACTGGGTGCCTTGCTCTGGCTTTCTACCATTGGGGATAAGGAAGGTGCCCTGTACAGTTCCAAATCCATCACTCATTAGATTCGCTCCGAATCCTTTACCTGACGGATCAAGAACTAAACCTGACTTTCCTCCGGCACCATAATCACCCTCTTCTGGATAGCGAAGAACATTATCACCAAAATCTTCACTCTTTTCCAATTCATCTGGGTCAATCCATCCATTAACTTGTACCCCATCAAAGAATGCATAATACCTAGTATTGGGTTTCAGTCTAGTTGCTCTAAACCTAACAGGAATAGTCCTCATTGTTTGAGCAAGAGCCACATTAGTAACCCTCTCACCATAAGAAGTTTCTTGCGTGGCACCACTATCAACCTTCAAGAATGTCTTAGTCTGCTGCCTTGCCATCTTTGTGGTAGTGGTGGTAGTTTCAACCTTTGTGGTTGTACCACCTGTCACTAACCTTCCTGTAATTCTTGAATCAACGCCCCAAGAACTATCTCTTCTGTCAAGACTTGTACTAGTAGAAGGAGTTCTATCCACCTTAGTACTAACTGAAGTCTGAGGTGAACCTTTGGTTTCCCAGTCACCCCATACGGTTCCAATGCCGGACTGCTTCAGACTACCTGTAAGGTTCACCATGGCATCATAAAGATCGTTATCATCAACAACTAAATCTGGTTGCTCATTAATATCTTGCCAAGTGTCAAGGGGAGGATCCAATTCCATATTGCCTTCCCAAGTGAATACGGAATAGGGCTGGAGGTTAATCGTCCTCGTAGCACTTGGTTGGTTGATAAAGGCGCCTGACACGAAAGGTAAAGTAGCAATACCATTGTTTACTACATAACCTGCTGCTTCTTTCTCTTCATTAGACTGCCATAACTCTTCAAACTCTACTTGATCCTGGAACAACGGCGCCCGCAGGTGGGTTTGTTTGGGATCGATACTATTTCTATACTGCTGGTTTCCAACAGCTCCATTGCCATGCCCTCTAAAGTTGTCTACCACGATGCCGTTCTTAAAGCGGTCCATACCAGTGGCAGCATCCCTAACTGACATGTTCAGGGTGCTTTGCTCAAGGATAGAGAGGGTGATGAGTTCTTCAACTCTATCAACACGCCTTTCCATCTCTGCCAAGTCCTTCATCCTGAAGCGCTTATAGTTAAACTTCTTGACATTGATGTCATCAGCTGTGAATGTATAAGCAGGCAGGAACAAGTCATACAACCTGATACCGGTCTGGAGATCCGGGGCGGGTTCTGGTTGGTTACCGGGTTCACCTTGGATAATAGTCAGTTGCCCGTTCTTCTCTAAGAACAAACTATCATAACGAGCTGCATAATAAGCAATATTAGCTTGGAACCTTGTTCTAGAAACTGGCATCCTTGGTGAGAATGCGTTACCGCCTCTTTCTGGGTCCTTAAAGTTTATATCGCTTTGGGTAAAGGTTGTACCATCCAGTGTACCACCCTGACAACAATAATTATCAGTAATTGCTGAGATAACAGAAGGTGTTGGTGCAATGCCACTCTTACCTGCTTCATCTTGTGTATTAACAACTGGACGGAAGTCTACACAATCTCTCAACTGCATGAATACATTTGGTGATCCAAAAGACTGACTAACAATTCCAGCAATTGGGTTGTAGACAGGAATAGAAGAGTAACTAATACCATCATCATGGGTATAAGAGTCAACGCTAAAGAAGTCTCCATCACCAGAATGCTCAAACCACTCAAAGTCAACATAAAGTGCTTCCTTTGGTTTTGCTTTGCCTTTCTTTAATTCCAATCGAGCAATGTGGTAGACATTATCTCTCTGTCCGTTATCAAAGTTATAACGGTTAGTGATGTTCTTCCCACTAGCTGTCTCCACCTTATTCAGTCTAAACCCATCTGCTTTGCCCAAGGAAATGATTTTAGCATCTGCATTAGCTGCACTAATCTTATTATCTTTTCTTGATCTGTCCGCACTCTTACGAAGAACCTTCAGTCGTGCCGAAGCATTTCTAACTTGGACGGGAACAAGAACTTTAAGTTTAAGTTGCTTCGGTGCTCCATTCGTAAACGCAAGTCTATAGGTTGCTTTAGTGTTGTTTTCTTCTAAAAGAATACCTCTAATATAACCACCATCATTATAATCTTGATCGATAGAAATAGTCCTACCTCTTAGATTATCTGCATCGCTCTTATCACCAATGTTCTTAATAACAGCAATACTAATCTCATTTGGATCATCAAGAACTCTTCCTTTGATCTACCACCGCCTGCAGTAGTGCCCGCCGTTTGGATGCTGAAAGAATTACTGTTTTGATCTATGTCAATGATATACTCACGATAAATCTCATATTCAATCTTGGTTGCCCTTGCATTAGTTTCTAGTGTTGAGCACACTGCTTGTGGAAGCTGGAAGATAAGATTCTGTGATGCCTCTCCCTTACTCTTCGCTCTGATTCTAGCAACAACCTTACCCTGTACCGAATCTTCTAAAGCAGTAGTAAAGTAAATCTTTGCCCTTGCTCTCTGTCCGGTACCTCTACCAATAGGAGCAGTCGCAAAGTATACCATCTTGGAGACTTCGCACTCGTCACCACTGGCGTTTGTTACTGCGAATGTACCAACATCACCAAACAGCAATTCGTTAGAGGGGTCTCCGGTAAAGTCTTCACAAATAATAAATGTGTTATTCTTTTTACCATTGAAGGTAGATCCCTGTGCTACATTTAAGACATCAGCATTTCTGCTACTCTGTGTGGCAATGTCAGCAGAGAACTGATCTTTCCCTGTCTGGTTCCCGAAGAAAGACTTTGTCTTGGAAAGTGAATTAGTAATCTTGCTAGGCAGGAGAACAGCAAATCCTTTAACACCAGTATCCGTCTCTGCCTTATAGTTAATCCTAATGGAAGCATCTGGGCTGCCGGCAGGGAATGGGAAGTTATAAAGTCGTTCTCTTCCTTTCTTAGTAAGAATGATCTGAGAACCATCTACTTGATTTCCTACACCAACACCAATAATGAAGTCTTTATCTGCACCTTTAGTTAATGTTTTCTTTGCTTCCAACGAGGTTACGACAATAGAATTAACCGAACCCAAATCATAGTCACTTGTACTATTGGTATTTGTACCACCATCGCCAGTTGTCCAGTAGAAACCATAAACATCACCTGGTCTTAGCAGTCTACCGAGTACTTCGTCTCCGTTAGACTTAGTCTGTGATATTGTCTCGTTGTATCTAAACTCTCCACTAATATTAGAAAGAATCAAGGAAGTACCATCGGTGCCCTGCTCAACAGTACCTACTGCTCTGCTCTTAATTCCCTTTACCTCATATCCCACTTCCCATTCAAGTTCAGTGCCTTGTTCAGAAACAACCGCCAACTCAGTAAAGAAATTGGATGTAATAATACCCAAATTCTGAATAGAATCAAATCCATTAACTCCACTCTCATCTTCTACTATCTCTCTAGTGGGCATGAAGTAGCGAGGACTAACAACACCTGTAGGTATAGGATTAACCTTAATCGAATCAATGATAGGAATACCACCAAATGCCTGTCCCCTTACCGGATACGGTGCACCGCCTGATTTCTTAGTGACGACAGCACTTCTATCGTTTTTCCAAATAATTTTATAATTATTATCTACAGTCGCACCAATATCCGTAGATAATGTGATGTGATAGGTAGTAGGTGGTGGATTGCCGTAGTTATAAGGTTCTGGAAATGGGTTCTCTGCAGTTGGTTCTGTCTTTGTTGCTTCACCAACATAACCATCACCAAAGTTTCTATAGCAAGTAATCTGACTAAACGCAATCGCCTCATCATCGTTTTCAAAGTTAGGAGTACTATAAGCGTTAGTTACATCTAAGTTATAACCAGGAGTAATGCCAGTTCTGCTATTCTTTCTGAATAACTGCGTTCTTGCCTTTGTTCCAAACTTATAAACTGGAGTCTTATACTCTACCTGATAACCTTGAACATAAGCAGTACCAGGAGAAATCTCCAACACATAATTTGCGTCTGCTTCTTCAAAGGTTAGTCTGTCCGTTGAACCACTCAGGGGAACAGGTGGATAGGTTCCTTTATTGTTAGCATCAAAAAGACCTTTGGTTTGTGTCTCCGTATTGGGATACTCCAACTGCTTAATGGCAAAGTCAGTGACAATGTAATCACCTGACTCATCATAGGTTCTCTTTGCGAGAAGGTCGTATAACCACTGCCACTTAATAGTCTCACCAGGCATCCCTTGGATATTACCTTGGATGATAGTAGCAAGACTGATAAAGTTAGGATCAGTTGCATTCAGATCCTGAGACACAAGGTTAAGTGTAATCTTCAGTCTGTCAGCACCAGGAGCGTTGAAGTTAGATGAACCAGTGGAATTATCTAAAAGTTGTGTATCCTCTGAAGCATTAACAAAGGTTTCAGTAACTAAGAAGCCAACCCTAGCGGTTGGGTTAGTACCATATGGGTCAACTACGACAGTTTGCTTCGCGTTACGAAGCATGTAACTACCAATGTAGAACCAACCTTCTTCTACAGTAAATAGGCAGCCCGCTCCAACAACTGGTTTCTTCTTAGGGAATCCTGCTTTCTTCTCTTGTACTTCTGCAGTATAAAGGTTATCTGTATCAGAAAGGAGTGTCTCACCTGGAAGGAATGACTTATACTCTGAGGTATCTCCAGAACTTTCATAGGTGATATAGAATGTAATATCGTTGCCTTTCTTCCCTTCCTCCTTCTCAGTAGTATAATTAACCTTGGCGATAACACCGCTTGTAACGCCCGTAACAGTCGAGCCCCTAAAGTCCTCGGCAAGAGCACCATTGGTTATGCTAGCGAGGCGCACATAGGGCGCTGGGCGCTGAATACCATACTCACCAGGAACGACATTATCCCCGTTCTTCAGAATCCTCTGAGCAAAGGTTGCAATCTGATTCTGCAGCATACTTTGCTGCTGATTCAGTTCCCTTGCTTGGACTGGTCGTCCAGGTCTATACAAAACCTGATAATAATCGTTCAGAACATCATAGTCGTCACGATACGGGTCAATATTGGTATTCAGGTAAGGCATTTCCTAAACTAGTCCTTTTGGGTTATTTAGTAGGCAATCACCAAGCTAATTCTTTCGGACTGTTGTCCAACACGCAAAACTGGAGGTTGATTGGTAAGATATGTCATCATACCAGTGTAATGCATAATCTCAGGAGCAGCAAATCCATCAACAAATGTCAAATCTGCTTTTGTACCAGTAGAGTCCTGTGGAGTTATAACAGTATTAGAGTCTAGCCCATATATCAAAACTTGATTATCTGTTTCTGCTGAGATAGCACCAAATCTATAAAGATTTCCATCAGCGTCTGCATGAAGAGTAGGATCTTGAATATACTTTACAATTTCATTGGTTTCATCCCAGTTAACAACGGTTCCTCTTGCTGTCTTCGTTACACCATCAACAATAACAGTCTCTTCAATAGTTTCTCCAATCTTAAACTTAACAACACCACTCATTGGAGTATAAAGGATAGCATAGGATGCACTAAGGGTCTGAGCGTTAGGTAATGTTGACGGATGTAGTTCTGGATCTTGAATAATACCGATCTGTCTGAACTTAACACCTTCAATAAAGTCAAATCCAGTATCTCCCATAAGAGAGAACACACCAACTCGTGTACCACCTAATTCTCTGGCAATGTCAGTTCCCCAACCACCTGGAGGTGAAATAATAACACTACTTTTGAATGTACCATCACCCAATGGGTTAAGTGCGTTCATATCCTTATCTAGAGCAGCCTTACTCGCATAGCAGTTCCCAGCAGTGAAATTAACAGTTGCTTCTGTATAACCAAATCCTGGTTCCACAACCTGTATTGATCTAACTTCTCCACCAGAAACCTTTACCCTAGCAATGGCATTTCTACCATCACCAGTGATACGACAATAATAACTATCTAAAGCATTGACTGCTCCTGGGGGATTATTAGTATAGTTCGCACCAGCTCTATCAATGATAACGGTGTAAACAGAACCATCAATAGTATTACCTATATCAGGAACCAAAGATCCAGAAGAATCAGTCTTCGTCGCAGGAGCAATGGGAATATAATCCTCTGTTGACCATGCTTGCATTCCACCGTCAGTAATCCTAAAGAGTCTTACCCATTGGTAACCATCCCCGAGAGTAAACGGACTGTTTGTCTCATTTGTTGGTTCAACAGTCGAAGGAAGGTTATTGTTATTATTAAGACAAACATAAACTTGATTAGTGCTGTTTATGACATAGAAACGGGAGTCATAAAGGTTTGACGCACCAGAGTAGGACTTATTTCTTTTTGAGTAATCAGCTTTATACATATCAAAGGTAACACCAGAAGTCCATCTGTCCCTACGAAGCATATGGTATGCATCAGTGGTACCAATACGCTGAAGACTCAGCATCTCATCATATGTCTCATAAAACTCCCTCCAGTTATTGCCTGGAGTAGGAGGACGAGTATCTCCTCTTTCCCACTCATTGGGTCTACCGATAAAGACATAAGATCGTGCATCGCCATCTGCTGTGTTCAAAGAACTAATAAAGTTCTTTGCATTCATGACCCTAAGGTCGTTGGTAGTTACGGTTGCCATTAGTACTTTCTAGTTAATTAAGCGGGTGCTGCGCCCAGGGTGACTGTCTTCCAGCTGGTCCCATCGTGGAAGCAAAGTGCTCCACCAATTACAGCAATCTGTCCTGCGGTCCCTGCTCCAGCAGCTGCTGCGTCGGCGTAGTTGACGCCGGTAAGGGTATTATATCCAAGATTATTGAAACCAGAAACGCTACTGCCGCTATCTACAGAAACAACCTTATAAGGTTTAACCTCTCCTTGAACTGAACCATTCATTTGGTTCAGCATTGCTGCTGAGCCTAGATAAGCAGTCCCGGCGATATAAAGTTGTCCTTGTGGAACATCAACACCATTGGCACTCAACTTATCTCCATTATAAGTTAAGTTTCCACTACCAGCGACTGCGCCACTATTATTGAACTGAACCTCTGTGTCGTTACCAGCTGGTACCATTGGCACATCAGTTATTAGACTGCCATCTCCTTCAAATTCCCCTGTAAACTTATTTGCTGTTACATCACCACTAAAGGTTGCACCAACACCTCCCATCGCCCCAGTAAAGGTACTGGTTCCGGTAGTGAGAGAAGAGGAGGTAACTTGACCGCCTACCGCAATGGCACCACCAAAACTTGCCGTGCCATCAGCTCCAATTGTAGTTAATTGTCCGGTGAGGGTGTCGGTATCAATATTACCACCAATACGAATAGTGCCGTCTCCGGTTAACACATATGAATTTTCCCTATTACCAGTAATATTATTAAGTACCTTATTTGAGAACTTAACAGAACTCGAAGCAATAGGTGCAACTATTGTGTTAGACTCAGTAGTAAAGTAACCACCTATAGCTACATTGCCACTTGTTGTAATTTCTACCTGAGGGGGGACATCTGCAGAAGGACGAACACTGATATCATTAAAAACATTACCACCGCTCCAGGAATCAGTAGTAGCAACAACACCTGTCAGTGCAGAACCATCCCCGTGGAAAGTTGTAGCAGTAATGGAACCAGTTAAAGATAATGCACTAATTCCTGGATTATAAGAAAGGTCGGTGTTAATCCTAATGGCATCTGAAGAAGCATTATCTACAAATGTAGGATATAAAGAACCAATCGTTGTATCAGGATTTACCTCAACATTAGCTGCAGTAGTTGATGTAGAAGAATGAGATGCAGTTGTTGCGATATCTGCCGCTAAAGCGTTAGTTGCATTATCTGCAGTTCCTTCTAAACTACCAACGAAATTAGGAGCATAAAGAGCACCTGTTAGTGTCCCCCCAGTTACAGGAAGGTAAAGACTATTATCTTGAACGCCACCAGCAACCCAAGCTGTTAAAGTAGAGCTATAATAAACCATCTGGTTGGCAATAATAGTTTGCCCTTGAAGTCCAACCCAGGATGACCCTGCGTCACCAGTAATGATGTTAATACAAAAGTCACCACCCTCTAGAGGTGGGACTGAACTTGAGTCTGGCGCTTGAGAAACCGCAACGGCAACATCACTTCTAAACCTAAGTGGCTTTGCTGCATCGATTCCTGTCAGGTTAGAACCATCACCATAGAAAGTGGTAATACCGTCTTCACCAATGGTTACTCCGGTTATTGTTCCGTTGCAATCAACTGCGTCTGTTTGGAAAGTAGATACATTTGTAATGTTTGTTGCATCTAAATTCTGGACATCTAAAGTATCAACATTAACTATATTATTAACTGAAATACTATTACTAACAACCAAGTTAACAACACTGAGACTAGAAACACCACTAATAATAGGAATGATTAAAGTTCCGCTAGCAGTGATACTACCATCAATAACAAAATTACCATAAAGTGAAGTATCTCCCGTTATTGACTGGACGCCTACAGTTCTAAAAACGGTATCATCTACAGAAACGGTACCAATTTCATCAATTCCAGCAACAGGAACTGGCTTTATGCCATCACCTGGTGCTACAAGAGTTACT
>MPMC02149542.1_pt1 | contig 15832 bp, 19 predicted proteins | sample 1617281 | NCBI WGS metagenome assembly MPMC02 (sample SAMN05944809, study PRJNA350692) | marine metagenome | biome: marine; feature: ODZ; material: water; isolation source: 100 m water sample filtered on 30 um supor filter | place: Pacific Ocean | collected 2012-04-09 | depth 100m m | reverse complement strand
TGTGAATAGCAGGCTGCATCCCCCTCGTGTGTCAAGGTCATTAAACCCATTTAGCGATTTCCAGTTCCCGTTCAATCAGTTCCAGAGAGCGCACGTGCCATAGAGTCCTTTCATGTCAATGACAGCTACCATGAGTGCCTTTTGACTTACCGCAAAACCATTTCAACCTTTCCCCCCAATTTCAAATAGGGATCCTGGCATTAATTTGAGATCTACGTAGCTTTGTCTTTTTCAACATCCAACGAAAACTCCGACCGTCTGTTCAACAATGCAGATAATTTTGCGATGGTCTTTGATGAGGCTTGGAGAAGCCTTCAGTTTGAAAAAGATAACAATGAATGTAGTACTGAAGATAAGTTAAAGATGGTACTTGAAAAAATTAAAGATCACCCATTCCTAATTGATTCACCATCCGTTGCCCAAGAAGTGGCTCAATTCCGCATCCGACTTCTTAATCTTCTATAAAGAGCAGATCAGGCTCAAAGGAGATCCGTCTGTGGCTCATCAACATATTCAGTTTCAACAATCCCTTCGTCGCCAACCTCGGCTTGATTATCAATATCCTGATTGATAATCTCACTTCTTTCAGTAACCTCTCTCACGACGTCTAAGTCTTGAGGTGTTTTGCGATTCTTAAACTTAACAACTTGATCAATCTGCTCTTCAGCGGAAACGTCGCTAATGGCATGAAGAGAAGAGCATTTATTTGGATCACTATTCAGAAGCCCCTCTAGATGCCTCACACGTTCTTCACTTTCAGTTAGCAGCTCCTGCGTAGCATCATGATGACACTCCTCTTTCAAGGCTTGGCTGCTCTCAAGTTTGGCTACCCTTTCCTCAAGTTGGATGAGCCTCAATATCAAGCTTTCACTCAACTCGCTGAAACCATGAAGTCGCTTACTAAACAACTGTTCGAAGGAGGCCGGATGCTCACTAACCGCCATCAAAAATTGCCTCCCAGAAAGGATCTTGCCGATCGTATCGGCGCCAAGCTGCCTGTCCATCTCAGAACAGTCAACGAGGCAAGATTGGCCACATGACATCTCCTTTAATGAGACCTGAGCCTCAGGCCAGCCTGGCTGATCAAAACACCCCAGGGTTATCGCCTCTGAATCTGCTAAGGCTGAGCCTGTTTCAGGGCTGCTTAGGCTGTCTCGCAGTGGTTTTCGCAGGCATGCTTAACCGCGTCATGATCTCAGAGCTGGCCTTCCCAGCTCTACTGGTTGGCGGTGGGCTCGCTTTCGAACAATTGATGTCCCCTTCTCGGGTGCTCTTTGGACATATTTCAGATACTTGGCCCATTCGTGGACGAAGACGGACTCCTTATATCTGGCTTGGGACAGCTGGCTTTTGTTTGATGGCCGTGCTTTCAATTCCAGTAATTTTCTGGACGGAACAAGTATTAAGAGAAGGTAATTGGTTGTCGATTACAACCTGCTCAATAGCACTTTGCGGTTTGTTCGCTCTTTACGGGCTTGCAATCTCCATGTCTACTACTCCCTATCTAGCACTAGTAATTGATCTCACTACTGAAAAGGAACGTCCACGGGCGGTAGGAGTGATTTGGTGCATGCTCACGATAGGAATCATTGTTGGTGCAATCTCTATCTCATTTGCCACGAAGGGACTGGATGGAATTTCAGACCCAATATTGCTTCAACCGGCGCTTCAGAAATTCATGATTTGGGTTGTTGCGTTTGTTTTCTGTATCTCAATCTTTGCTTGCTGGGGAATGGAATCAAAAAAACCTCTTCCTGAAGATGTACTGGCAGCTAAAAGATGGGAAAGATTTCGTGGTTACCAAAACTCGTTAGTGGACGTGATAATGCCTGATCGCGCCAAGCAAGAATTCAATGACTCAGAGCTGCAGAAGGAAGTGGGCCTGATGCAGGCCTGGTCAATAGTTACATCTAGTCGTCAGGTCATTATCTTCTTCATTTTTTTATCTCTCTATACCCTCGGACTCTTCTTACAAGATCCAATCCTTGAAAGCTACGGAGCCGAAGTTTTTAGTTTGCCAATACATCAAACCACATTGCTAAATGCCTATTGGGGGGTTGGGACCCTGATTGGCCTGCTTTTGGCAGGCCTCTGGATCACGCCTCGCCTGGGCAAACTCGAGACAGCTCGAATGGGTTGCTGGATGATCTTTGCCACTTTGCTGTTGCTGATGGCAACGGGCCTGACAGCAAACGTCAAAGGTCTTTATTTTGTCATGGTGCTTTTTGGTCTTGCGGCAGGCATCGCTACCAACAGCGCACTAGTGCTAATGCTCGATCTCACGCTTCCTGAAATGGCAGGTACCTTTGTTGGCGTTTGGGGGCTTGCTCAGGCTTTGTCAAGGGCTATGGGTAAAGTTCTTGGGGGAGGGTTGTTAGATCTAGGAAGAGTTTTAAGTGGCCCAGACAACCCCCTTTTAGCCTTCTCTTTTGTCTTTACTCTTGAGTCAATTCTTATGATTTTGGCGATTGTGGTACTTAGTAATCTAAATATTCGCAGTTTCCGCCATGACACCATCACCAAAATTGAGACTCTGCTAATGGCGGACTTGGATTAGAATAAAGTACGTCAAAGAGTTTCCCCTTTATGCCCCAGCTGTTGAAGTAAGTCCTTCTCTTGCGAAGGGTTAATATTTGATGGGGTAGCATTAGGTGATTGACCACGATTAGGAGCGCTAAATGGATGTATGCGGCCTTGGCAATATCCAAAATATCGACCAATTATTTATAAACTTCTTCAGTTAAGATACTCAAAGCTTATGGGAGGGAGTCAATTTCTCCTATTGCTGTAATTAAATAGAAGTTGATTAAATAACTTTTTTAAGGCCATGGGATCATTGATAACTACCCTTTAATATGAGCCTCTCTACTAAAGCCAGGAGGCACACCTTGCTGCAGCATGAGCATGACAAAGCAGAGCCAAAGATTGAAACCGCCGCTGGCATTTTCAGGATTGATCTCGAACCCGAAAACCTTCGCCTCTGGAGAGAGACACTCCTGAGTTACTCCAAACCCTGTAACCTCCTACTTGCTTGCGAGAGTAACCAGGGGGAATTGAGCGAAACCCAATTGACATGGGTTGTTGGCTCAGCCATCCGAGCAACTCAAATCTCCAGCCCAAATCAGCTAGTAAAATTGCTTGAGGTGCTTGGCATTAAAACCGAGTTGGCTGAGCTGGCTAGAGAACATTGCCCAGGTGTTGGCGAGCAGATCACCTTGGCCTTCTATCTAGAAAGGCATGGATGGCTCACGGCTTCACCAGTGCTCACTACTGCACAAGCCCAATCGATACGAGGCATGAGCCTACATAGCTGACGCCTGCAAATAAATCAAGCGTTGAGATTCCCTGCGGGATTCTGGAAGATCAACTAACTATTTATTGGCAATAATGCCGCCTCTTTGCTGACAATATTTAAATGTTCTAGTTCCTCTCCCTCTAATGGGGTGCTGCTCACTGCTTCATTAGCATGCTTTACTTAACTACTGACTTGCGCGAACCATTCAGCTCCTAATAGGTCTACAGCCTGATCTTTCAATCACCATCTAGCTTTATGCCTCTATTTCGCCCATCTTCAAGTGACCAACCGGGCGATCAGTCTGCCCGCACTCCTTCAGGGAAGGAAATACCGATGGCGATGTCAATGATGGTTGATTCGATGGTGCGCATGATTCAAAAAGCCAGCAACGATCAACCAACTATTGAAAGCGACGAATTAGGCGCAAATCTTGATGAACATTGAGCAGTTTGTTGCTCAAAGCGAAGGTACATGGCGATCAATGCGAAGTGGCCATTCACTAGCCTTTCAACAATTCGAGGAAGTATTGAGTGAGATATGCATTAAGAAGATCACTGCAAAAGAGCCGGAAGTTATCCAGCTGCTGAAGTCCACTGCAAAACAAAACTGTGTTCCCGTATCGCCTTTCAGAATGGAATGGCAAGCAGAAAGTGACTGGGAGAGTGAAGACCCGTCAGCAGTCTCATCAGGTTGCTGTCTATTAGTTCCTATCCCAGCATCGATAGAAAAGGGTTTGATGTTAAGGAGTTTGGGATATGCAGAGCCAGAAGAGGCCATCTCAAATTATCAATTCCTATCCGACGGTACTTTTGTTATGAGCACCAAATACGGACAGTCCTTAGCTGAAGAGAGAATTTGGTTTGTCTCTAAGCATGTTCGTTGTCGCGCCTCTGTTATCCGAACATCAGAAGGATCAGGTGTGCTGCAGACATCTTTTGCTTCAGAAGTGCGACAGCTTGGTGAGTGAAATAATAAAGAACAAGATGGATAAGAGCTCATATTTGCGTTTCGCCAAGACACTTGCTAGTCACTACAGCAATGAAGCGCAAGCACAAGAAGATCCCGTCAATTTTGCTCGTATTAACATCTACTTTCAACCACTACTTTGGGATGTTTTTAAAGCTCCTGGCTATTATTCTGAACAAAGCTATGACTATGACCCTTGGCGCCCTTATCGTCAGGGTGTTCACAAATTGCGGACAAGCGAAGAAGTTTTTGTAGTTGAGAATTATGGATTGCCCGAACCTATCCGTATTGCTGGTGCAGGTTTCCAGCCTGACCTGCTCAAGAACCTCTGTGCTGATACTTTCTTGCCGAGATATGGCTGTGCCATGCATTTCAGGGAAATAAAGCCAGGCCATTATCGAGGCCAAGTTGAGCCTGGTAATCGCTGCTTAATTCCGCGAGACGGCAGAATGACTTATCTAGTTAGTGAGGTGGAGATTAACCAGCAGATATGGGTTAGTCGTGATAGCGGTTTTGATCCAGAAACAAATCAACAACGCTGGGGATCAGAGCATGGACCACTTCGCTTCAAACGTGTTGCTGATTTAGGTAGTAATCTCGACGAGAACTGGTTGCAATCTGCGTCAACATAAATAAATACCGCAAAGGCTTGATGGTGTGAGATGAAGTGATAGTAGAGCATGCATCAATATAGCTGAGATAACTCCGCCTGAATAGTTTCCATAAATAAGCCATTAGTAATTAGAGATGTTTAGTTTGCTAGGCCAGTGCTATTAAGATGTTTCTTCTCCAGTCGTTTGGCTTTGATGCGAACGAAGCGTTGAGGATCATCTTTAAGATTGGTGATCTTAACGGCATGCCTATCCCAATTTCTGGCATTTATAAAAGGCTCAAAAGCCTGCAATGCCGCATAGCGGCAAGCCCAGTAGGGAGTCTTCTCTAGATCTAACCATTCATTCATATATGAACAGCCAAGTTCGGGGTTGTATTGCATCAGGGTGAGGATTGCCGCTGGTTTGAATTTAATAAAGTCAGGCCAGCGATTATCAAGAGCCAAGAGAATGAAATCTTGGATTTTTTGTTGTGCTTCCACTGGCCAAACCGTTAAGTATCTAAATAGAATGATGAAAAAATAGATAGCCCCATAATCTTTCTTGGCACGCTCCCAGCTTTGTGACAACACAGGCCATAACTCTTCTGGATTGCGACTACGTAAGGACTGAACAGCAAGATAACAACGGCTGAAATCTGTGCTGAATAGTTCTTTAATTAGGAAGTTATCAGTGGGAGATTCTTTATGACGATAAATAAGTGTAAGATTATCAGGATCATCAGCTATCAGCCCATCCAAAATAACTAACAGGTCACAACTATTCCGCTTATCCGTCTTTTCAGGCCAAAGAGCATTTAACGCCCGCATGCGAAAAGTCGGGCTAACGGGTGATCTCAAGGCGGCCTTTAATAGTTCAAAGTCGCCGGCATTGATCACATCTTGAATCGCAAGATGACGATCAATCTGATTAGGAAGGGTTAGATGCGCCTCAAGCTCAGCCAAACGTTGCCGTTGCCCGCAAAGCTTAAATACTGCTGCCATGGCAGCGCCACTAACCCCAGGCGAAGCATCATCCTGCAAGCGCTCGATACTTGGTAGCGCTGAAACCACACCCAGGCTGGTTAGGCTCTGAATTAACACGCGTCGATGCTGATTTGGGTCTTCCAGCAAGGAAGTCATGACTTGATGCAGGCTCGGATCCTGACAATCAAGCTCTTGTAACGCCCAGGCTGAAGTTTCAACTAGGTAAGGATCACTGCTGCTCAGACAGCTACCAATGGCGGGGATTGCCTCGACGCAGCGAAGACGGGCTAAGCCCTCAATAGCCTTTTTGCGAGCAATCACAACAGGCTGCTCATTGGAAGTCGACTCAACTAAGTACAAAAGGGCCTGCTCAGTTACAGCCCCTGGAAATTTGCCAAGATGAAAAGCGGCCTTGTAGTAGTCGCTTGCCAATGCCAATTCGCTGATAGGGGTTGCAAGAATCTTCAGAGCTTCTTCTTGGATAAGAAAGGGAAGGTTGTCAAATGGGCTCTTTAGCTCATTCACTAGATCGGAGCATGGACGAGAATTACAGCCGACTAATAGACCAAGATGTCACTTTGGGATGCTGTAATAACCTATCGGACATCTTTTGAGAAGTATGAGATTCACCTCTGCACCAATGCTATGGAGAAGGCAATAATAAGATCTGGGTACTAGATGATTTTGCAGGATAGAAATCAACCGTTAAATCGAAGCCAAAGGCATTGACACAGAATTCCCCCTTGAGCATTAGTACTGACGAAACGTTGCTGAACGAAGACGAAGCCGCTGAGCTAGTGAAGGAGCTGAAGGCTCAGTTAAAGGCTGGAAACGCACCGAAAGGCGATGCTAGGCATATCCAGCTCATGGTGGCAGGGCTTGGCGATCGTCGAGGCCTATTACGACGTACCTTTGCAGAAAGTCTCGGAATAGTAGGTAAAGCTGCAGTGCCAGCACTTCGCGAGGCTCTAAATCAGCATTCAAGTGCCACGGTGAGGCGCGCCGCCGCCAAGACTCTCAAATTAGTAGGTGATCCAAGTACCTTGCCGGATCTGCTTGCGGCTCTTCTCAATGATCCAGATCCTGTTGTTCAAGGATCAGCGGCAGGGGCCATGGCAATTTTCGGTGCAGATGCAGTTGATCTCTTGCTGGAGGTGCTAATAAATCCTAAAAGCACAGCGATGCAATGTGGATTCGCTCGCTGGGGGGTGGCTTTTGTTGGAGCCCAAGCCCCTGATGCCCTTCGCAATGCAGCCCAATCCGAACATGCAGAAATTAGGGCTGCCGCAATTGCTGGCCTGGGAGAACAAATACAGGCCTTGGAGGATGAAGATGCTCGGAGGCTCCTATTGGGAGCTTTAGATGACCCTGCTAGCGATGTTCGCGCTGAAGCAACCACCTTGCTTGGCAAGTTGCACGACCCTTCATGGGCACAACCAATGTTGTTGGCCAGGCTTGAAGATCAGCATCCTCTAATACGTAAGAATGCAGCGCTTTCTCTAATGAAACTACAAGCAACTGAAGCACTTGGTGAGTTGCGTAGGAGGAAATCAATGGAGAAAGATCAAGGTGTAATCACGATTTTGCAGTTAGCTATCGATCAGCTAGTTGTAGATGATTAAAGATGCGATCGCGGCATCGCCTCGTTAATAGCTTCGCATCAGTTTGCTTGTGTTGCGTTGCTCAAATGTATTGAGAGCCTCAATCACACTTCCACGCACAAGCTCATCAACTGAGGAGTCTGCCTCAAGCTCTTTCAAGCAAGCCTTGGCGGCGGGATCCTCAACTCCCCCAAGGGCAGTGACTGCTGCTGCGACCAGCAAAATATTTTTACTTTTGCAGCTCTGCAAAAGAAGTGGGAGTCCTTGCTTGCCTAGTAGAGGAAGAAGCGGAACTGCGCTAAGTATTAACTCAGAGGTATCACCCTGTAAAGCTAATTTGACCACCTCAATAGCATCCTTTGGAAAGGGTTCGCCAGGGAACCTGACCGCTACTTGCACAAAAGCTTTTAGACAACTAGCGCGAACGATTATGTTTTCATTGGTATTAAAAATCTGCACCAATGGATGCAGTGAACGCATGCCAAAAACACCAAGGGCTTTTACTGATGCTTTTCTAATTAGTATGTCAGATTGATCTAAATTGGCTAGCAATCTAAGCATTGACTGCTCAGGCCAGTAGTGAGCCATCTCCAAAGAAGCTTCTTCCCTGATTTGGGGATTAGGATGGGCCAAATCATCAAATAGATCCTCTAAATCAGGCTTGCCAACTTCGGCTTTGCTCATTCATTCGTGCTTAGATAATCTCAAGCTCCCGGTGATCAGGATACTTCAGAAGAGTTAGCAGTAGGCCATCAAATCAAATGAAGCCCTGCTGCTTGCCGATAGATAACATCAACATAAAGGCAGATTATCGCCTAAGAACTCCTGAAGAAAGCTGAGTTGTAATCAAGCTCACGATAGAGCATTTATCAGGTAGTCAATTAGTGCCTTGAACTCGTCGGCAGCTTTTTGATCCATGTCGCGAGGAACACATACACGATTACGGATATGAACGAAAGCCTCAATGTAGGCAGTGGTGGGAATGCCCAGAGTGCGAAACACTTCGCGCATACCAGCAATGCCCCACTCATCAAGAGGGCCAGTGCCACCCACTACCAAGCAATAGCTGATCAAACGCAGGTAATGATGAATGTCTCTAGCGCACTTATCCCGAGTGGCCTGGTCATACTTTCCATCGTTGTAGACAGCATTCAGTGCATCAGCAGTCACATTGTCTATACCTGCCGCTAACTTTTCAGCGGCTTGCATGCGGGCAGCAGCACGAGTAAAGGACTCTTTTACTGCTTCCAGATCGCTGAGGCTAGGGAAACGACCTGCTGCATCTGCTGCAGTGATCACTGTTGTGACAGCAGATTTCATGATGTGTTTCCCGTTATGGAAGTGTGATGCTGCCTAACTGTAGAGATAACAGATAGATCTCAGACGATTCAGCTTAGGGAGTTGATCACACGATCAAAATATGAAGCAGCTTCTGCAGCAATATTCTTGCAGTCACTGCCTTTGCCAGAGATATCCTTGAACGCAGAAGGGCCTGAATTTGTATCGGTAATGATGGCAACAGTAGCGGCCTTCATGATCGTCACAGCGCGCACTGCATTCTTGATAGGCACCCCAAGAGCAAGGTAGGTATCTTTCAAACCATTGAGGCAGCGATCATCCAGAACAGATGGATCCCCAGCCAATAATGCGTAGCTGACGTAACGGAGGATGATCTCACCATCGCGCAGGCACGCGGCCATGCGGCGTGTGGGATAGCAGTTACCACCAGGCTGGGTCATGCCAGCGTTCTCACAAACCATGCCACTTACGGCATCAGCAGCAATACAGGAAATGTTTTGCGAGATGGCATTGGTGGCATCGATACGAATATTGGCGTCTGCTACGTGCCTGCGCAGAGCGGCCAGTTCGTCACTGCCGAGGCAGACGCCTTTGGCATCAGCACTTACAACTGCACGAGAGAATGCGTCAAGCATCAGGAAGCCGGTCAGATCCGATTGTTAGGTAACTTCCGAACCATTAAGGGAGAACTCCAAAAGCCTGGTCAAGCCTGCTGATTCCCTGAATGCCTCTTGAGGGCGAGGCAGCTTGAGAAGCTTGTTAAAGCAGCAGAAGACCTTTTGGCAAAGGGATTTACAACCTTGATCGCACTGAAGACAGTATCAACCTATACGTCGATAGCAGGTCGAAGTCAATTAGCAAGCAATCACGCAACGGTTCGTCACTGAAATAACTGCAAAAACTGCAAGCGCGATAAGCCACTGCAGGGAATGGCTTTTAGACTTGTTTCACTAGGAAAGATTTAGGCCAACACAGGCAAAAGTAAGTCCATTCAATGCCTGCTTTTGTTCCCCTTGTTCCTATTTCACAGTGCTGATCGGCTCATTCTTCAGCAGAGCTGGATTTGCCAGTCACGGCGTGATTGCTGAACTCTAGGCTTGAATTTGAGTCATTAGGCCCAATGTCTGAAGCCACACCAGAAGAGCTGCAGCAAACCATTGATGATCTCAACACCTATCGCAATCGACTGCGAAATGAAATTATCTCAATCGGACAAAAGCTAAGGATGCCTCAGAAAAAGATTGATGCCTCATTAGCTGACCATGCCGAATTGCAGCAAATCGACGGGCTTCTCGCTCAGCTAGTTGATCAATGCGCTCAGAACTAGACCTACCGAATTCTCCTGTTGGTTTCTTTAAAGCACTGCACCTTCTGCGAAGCTCCCAATGAAATAACCATTCAGCCTCCTAGGCTTAATCAAGTTGTCCGAGTGAAAACACCTTGGCTGTAGCCCTTGCGAGCCAATTGAGAGAAGGCACCAAGGCAGCCCACACGATGGCTGAGAACACCGGTTTTGTGAGCTGTTTTCTCAAGGGTGTGGTTGATAAATCCAGTTATCGCATCTTGGTTGCGGATCTCTATTTCGTTTACTCCGCATTAGAAGAAGAGATCGCCAAGTTGCATGAGCAGGGACACCCTGTAGTGGCCCCTATGGGCTTTCCGGAGCTAAACCGTCGCGATGCCTTAGAGCAGGATTTGATTTTCTACTTCGGAAGGGATTGGGCCAATCTGGCCAAGCAAACGCCGGCCGCTGAAGACTACGTGTCTCGGATTCATCAGGTGGGCCAGGAGTCGCCTGAACTACTAGTAGCCCATCACTACACCCGTTATATCGGTGACCTATCAGGAGGTCAGATTCTCAAGGTCATTGCTCAGAAGGCAATGAAGCTAGAAGGCAATGAAGGTCTGTGCTTCTACAACTTTGATGAGATCGAAGATGCCAAAGCCTTTAAAAGCCATTACAGCGCCACCCTCGATGCTCTGCCGATCGATCAACCAACAGCCGATCGCATTGTTGAGGAGGCCAATAAGGCCTTTTACTACAACATGGCGATGTTTAAGGAGTTAGAAGGCAACTTGGTAGCTGCAATCGGCAAGGTGCTGTTTGGTTTCCTAACGCGCCGTCAGCGCAGCGGCAGCACCGAAGGTGCATTGGTCTGAGAAGGGCAAAGGATTTACGCAGAAGCAACCCTTGGCCAGAACTTTCAACTGCTCAAATTGTTCAAACTTGCAGAGGATGAAGTGCTTATGTTCACCAGTTCTTACAACACCAATTTGGGTCTCAAGCGATCAGGGTTGGTGATTGGCCTGGTGCGTATTGAAGCCATGAAGCATCAATCCTTGGATATAGAAAAAGTCTTCAACACAGTTCCAGGTAGTGAAGGTAGTGATTTAAATGTTTGATCCATTTTTGGAAATATTGCACTCCAGCATCCGAACTCAAGGCGGAGAAGCTAAAGCAGTTCCTGATGGTCTTGGTGAATGTCGAAACGAAGAAAAAGGCAGCTTGATCAAAAGTTGGCTATGGCAGGTGCCAGGTTTCCGGCGCTGGAGAGTCTCACGCCTCGATGCCGGAGAAAGTCTTCAGGTTCTTAACTCAGTGGCCTATCCGGACTACAACATTGACCAACCGCTGATGGGATTGGACCTGTTGTGGTTTGGCAAAGGACAAAAGCTGGTGGCGATTCTTGACTTCCAACCTCTAATTCAAGATCAGGCCTATTTTGATCACCATTTGCAAGGACTAAAGAGTCTCCAGAGTCGCTTCCCTGAACTCAATAGCAAGGAGACGATGCGTTCGTTCGATCCCAATCATTATTTCTCACCCTGGCTGTTGTTTTGCAGAGGCGGCAGCGAACAAGCCAGCAGCTTCTTGCCAGAAGCATTTAGTGCTTTCCTGCAGTGTTACTGGGAACTTCACCTGCAAAACAGCCAACAGGTCTCCTTAATACCGGCGGCCAAAGTCAAACAATTGCAAATCGCTTACGACGTTTATAACGCCGAGCGGGATCCAGCCCATGGTTTGTTTACTAGTCATTTTGGCAAGGCATGGTCTGACCGCTTCTTGCACGAATTCCTTTTCCCTGCCAGTACCAAGCCGGAAGCATCTTTACCGGCAGGCTCTTAATAACCTCAATGAATTTATTGCGCCTCAGCAGCCTGGACCCGGTAAACATGCCCCAATGGCGGTGGGCACCGTTCCTCAACCATGCCATTAACTGTCTGGCTTCACTTAACCCTGAGCCATACCCAATTGCTGAAGAGTTCCTAAGACAAGAAGGAAGTGCAGGTTCAAAATCGCAGCCTGTCAAGGTGACAACATGCACCTGGGCCTGCAGAACAAACAAACTCAGACAGGCACGAGCCGCTTGCGTTGAAGCAGGCAGCTCAGCTTCAGTACTTAATTTCGTAATAAACCCCCATTGCAGCTACGATCTTCCATTTTTTGGCGCAGATTTGGTAACCCTTCCATCTGGGCACCTTTTGGCTCTGGACTTACAACCAGCAATCACCAGTGACGAATGCCATACCAAGCAAGTCTGGGAGCGGTTGATGCCAATATTCGAACATTGGAGAGTTCGCCTCCCGGAGGGTGGACCCATCCCAGAAGAAGCCAAGCCCTATTTTTCGCCAGGATTCATCTGGACTCGTCTTCCCCTTGGTAGTGAAGGGAACAAACTGATCGATGAGGTAATTACCCCTGCATTCAGCGACTACCTGAGTCTTTATTTGGATCTAGTAAAAGCAGCGGCTCAAGTCTCCCCTGAACGTGCGGCCATGCTCCTGGAAGGCCAGAAGCGATACATGAGCTATAGAGCGCAAAAGGACCCGGCACGAGCCATGCTGAGCCGCTTCCACGGTAGTGAATGGACCGAGTCTTATATCCATAACGTTCTTTTTGACCTCTAAGAGCTCTTTGACCAAGATCCTCCAAAGTTTCAGCTGAACTCACTTGAAAACGAGGCTTTGTGTGCATTGTTGACTTCAACTCAGCAAGCATCAGCAAAGGCAAGACATCAATAGAATTAGAAACCTTGCGAGTGCAGCCATACCTGCCTCAGTGGTGCGTAAAGCTATCAACTCTTATCCCGCAATGCTTGGACTTTGAATGAATGATCGGTTGCTGTTCGTTTGCCTCGGCAACATTTGTCGCTCCCCTGCCGCAGAAGGGGTTTTCCTGCATCAATTAAAGATCCAAGGCCTTGAGAAGCAGTTCGTGGTTGATTCTGCAGGCACTGGAGGATGGCACGTAGGCAGGCCAGCGGATTCGCGCATGCGTAATGCGGCAGCCCAAAGAGGGATTCTTCTGCCGAGTCGAGCGCGACAGATTAAAGCGAAGGATTTGCAGACTTTTGATCTGATCCTGACCATGGATGCAGACAATCTGCTCAATGTTCAGAGCCTTGCAGGAGAACTCGGAAAGATGGCTACGGCCAGGATCAAGCCGATGCTTAGCTATGCCAGCAAAACATCACTTCAAGAGGTGCCAGATCCTTATTACGGAGGCGATGCTGGCTTCGAGGAGGTGCTTGATCTGCTCGAAGACGCCTGCAAAGGACTGCTAGATGAACTCAAATCGCAGGCGTAGGCCATACCTCTTCAGGAACCTGCAAGCGAAATAGATCTATCAGGCTTTGAATTACCTGATCAATAGACATGCCGTCGCTGATCAACTCAACCGCATCCTCAGCCTGCAATAAAGGTGCAAACTCCCGGGTGCTGTCGCTTCGATCTCGTGCCTCAATCTGAGCTTCCAATTCCGCCAGATCTGGAATGGGGAAGCCACGATTTTCCAAATCAAGCGCACGGCGCCTAGCCCTTTCAGCCGGGCTAGCGGTGAGGAATACTTTCAAGTCAGCATCAGGGAAAACGGCTGTGCCAATATCCCTTCCTTCAGCAACCAATCCCCCATCAATCCCCATCCTTTGTTGCTGAGCGGTAAGGGCTTTGCGAACACAGCCGTGAGCCGCAACCGTTGAAACAGAATTTGTGACTTCCGGCGATCGGATTTCTTCTGTTACATCGTGGCCATTGATGCGAACCCTCTGGGTGCCGGATTGAGATAAATCCAGTTCAAGCTTGAGATTCTCAAGATTTTTGTTTACCGCCACAGGGTCGTGCTCATCTACGTCCTGATGCTGTATCAGCCAGGTCAAAGCTCGATACATAGCCCCTGTATCGAGGTAAAGCAGGCCAAGCCGTTCAGCAAAAGCACGCGTCACGGTGCTCTTGCCAGCACCAGCAGGTCCGTCGATTGCAACGATGGGCTTACGGGGCATCAAAAAGGTGTGATCAATAAGGCGAGTCTCCCCGCAGTGAACTGCCGCTGCAAGCAGGCTGAGCTTTCGGTCAGCTTGCAATGGTTGCAGGTTAAAGGGATCCACCGTTTCTAGGTACTCAACCTTCAAGCCGGAACGCTCCCATGCGGACTTCAGCTCGCGGAGATCTAAAGATCTTCCATCAGCAACATCGTGAGCAGCACGGGCTAGCAGCTGGGGCAGGATCAATGCCTGCTGTCGCTGTTCAGGAGTGAGGTGGCGATTGCGGGAACTACAAGCCAGGCAATCTTTATCACGTACTGTGGCAACCCCACGGACCTTCACTGGCAGACCTAGGTCGCTCACTAGATGGCGCAGGATCACCAATTGTTGCCAATCCTTTTCACCAAGCACAAGCAACTCTGGCCGCACTAGGGCCAAAAGACGTGCCACTACTGTGACTACCCCATCAAAGTGGCTGGGCCGATTTGCTCCGCAAAGATGTGCCTGAAGCTGAGATGGGGCCTGGATTCTGAATTGGGAAGAAGCCCCCCCAGGGAAAACCTGGTCAACTGAAGGAGCCCAGAGTGCAGAAGCACCTGATGCTGATGCAACTTCACAGTCGGCCTCAAGATCACGAGGATAACTATTGAAATCTTCAGCAGGGCCAAACTGCAAAGGATTAACGAAGACACTGACCAACACAGAGGAAGGCGTAACAACATCCAATCCTTGAGCTGCCTTGATTAGTTGGTGATGACGACGATGCAGAGCTCCCATGGTGGGCACGAAATGTACCGCGGAGTTCTGGCGACCACGCCATCGATGCAACTCAGCTGTTGTTCTGAGTAGGGAAAAACTCAGCGCAGTACCTCAAGACGTACTTGGGCAATACCACTTGATATCAAACCAAGCTTATGGGCTGCACCATGAGCAAGATCGATGACGCGATGAGCGATAAAAGGACCGCGATCGTTGATTGTCACAACAGCAGAACGATCGTTCCAGAGGTTGGTAACCCTCACTTTGGTACCAAAAGGCAAGCTGCGATGAGCAGCTGTCATCGTGCCTGGCCTGAATACTTCACCATTTGCAGTTCGGTTTCCGAAGAAGCCCGGTCCGTACCAGCTTGCTTCGCCAGTGCTCACTTGCACCACAGAGGGTAGTGGCTTTACAGGCGGTTTGAGCTTGGCAACTGGAACTATTGGTAACTCTGGTGGTGTGTCAACAACTGAATCACCAGTTAAACCAGTATTGACGTCAGCACTGCTTTGACCGGCAAGGCTTTGACCGGCGCTGCTTTGATCAGCAGACAAAGGTGTTGCCAGAAGCGAGATCCGTTCAAGCAGGGCTTCCTTTACCTGTTCCCTGGTGATCTTTTTATCAAGGTCAAGATCAAGCGCAAAGGCTGGTAAAAGGGCAGCACTAGTAGAGCAAACACCAGCAAGAACAAGCAGCGAAACGGAAGATTTCATTACCAGCGAACGACCGTCGAATGAGAAAACAAAATTTTCCCAGCAAAAAATCGTCCTTAATCCAGCCAAAGTTCCCCTCGAACATAAGAATCAAACCCCGACCTCAGGAGCTATGCAACCAATGCCCGGCATCGGTTTTATCTCAGCGATATGGTGGGGGATCAAGATAGCTGACTGGGATTACAAGAGCCAGAGCCATACTGAGTCGATTAGCCAGGCTGATCACAGGCAAAGGTCGGGCTAATCCAAGGCAAGACAGTCAGGGCATTGGCTGAGCGGGGGGTGGCAGGAGAGGATTAATCAAGGGCAGTTGAAACTATGGATTACAAGACCGCGGGCGTTGACATCCAAGCTGGCAGAGC
>MPMC02207014.1_pt1 | contig 15869 bp, 10 predicted proteins | sample 1617281 | NCBI WGS metagenome assembly MPMC02 (sample SAMN05944809, study PRJNA350692) | marine metagenome | biome: marine; feature: ODZ; material: water; isolation source: 100 m water sample filtered on 30 um supor filter | place: Pacific Ocean | collected 2012-04-09 | depth 100m m | reverse complement strand
GCTACAATTCCCATTGCATCCCTCCTGACATCCCCGAGAGGGAAGTCGGGAACAGCCAACATTTCCTGCGAGAACCATCGTGGCAATTAACCCGAATAAGAATTTCTTCATGTTCGTTCCCGGTGCTACGCGAAATGTGCTGGCTCTAGAAGGCTCCAAATCACGAAGCCCGTTTCACTGATCTCGGGGCATTTAACGTCGTGAAAGCGGCGAGCACTTTAGATGCAAAGCACCCACTGATTATCGTATCGACGGAAAAACCGTTAAAATCCAGCGAATCCACAAAACCTTCCAGTCACGACAACAGGTACGCTTCGTTGGACCGAGGTGCAACTGTTGCCGTTAAGTCCCTACAGCATGGCAGTTTGGGCGCGCTAGACCAACGACGAGAGTTCCATGCGCGGACGCTAGCACATTGCGGGCCCAATCCTCCAGAGGAAGTTGGGGGGGCAGTGTTGCTGGCTAACAAACCGGCCCCCATGAATGACCCGGCCCGCCAGCGATGACGATCACGTATGCCACTCGGGCATTGGGGCCAATGAGCGGGTAGTGACTCTCTTATATCTTGTCTGGAGAGTCGGTTGTTAGAAATATCTCTAAAATAGTGGTAATTTAACCCGATCGACATGCATTCCGGGGGGCAAGAATACATCTACTCGGCGGGCCGATTTTGTTTAAAACGGTTCGCTCGATTTCATTTGATCGCTAAAATGACCGCCCGTTAGAAAATGGCTGTCTTGTCCGAGTCAACAGCGATCGCTAATTTGTATCTTCTATGGCTGCAACCATTCAATATATCGAACGCATCATCGAGAGATTCCAGAACGCTCATCAGGCAAATGCGAATACCGAAGCGCGCTTGGGAAATGTTATCGAGCTAAAGGCGTCCGTAGCCGATGAGGTGATGGTGACCGCCGATCTTCACGGTCACCGCACCAACTTCAACATTATTCGTCGGCTTGCCGATCTGGCAAATCATCCGAAACGGCATCTCATCCTGCAAGAGGTTTGCCATGGAGGACCCAAACACCCATACTCGGGCGGATGCATGTCGCATCAAATGCTTGAAGATGTTGCTAAACTCAAAGTTGATTTTCCAAATCAAGTACACTTTCTGATGAGCAATCACGAGTGGGCCGAGTTAACCGACTATCCCATCATCAAGAATCAAAAGGTTTTAAACCTTATGTTTCGGACCGGGATGCAGGAAATGTATGGTCCGGCGACCGACAAAGTACGCGATGCCTACGTACCGTTTCTGCGAACATTACCCCTTGCTGTTCGTGTGGACAAGGGAATTTGGATTAGTCACACCCTTCCTGAAAATGTTCGCCGAAAGGGATTTGATCTGAGTCTTCTCGACGATGAATTAGGCGATGAAGACCTGGTAGAAAACGGACCTCTCTTCCATTTCATCTGGGGTCGTGATTTCAGTCAGGAAAATGCAGATGCTTTCGCAGCCAAAATTGATGCCGACATTCTTATCCACGGACATGAACCATCAGAGAACGGCTACGAAGTCCCCAATGCCCGGCAAGTTATTCTTGATAGCCATGGTGACCATGGTGTTTACGTAATGCTCCCAGTCGGTGAAAAACTCTCACAAAGCGATGTGGTAGAGCGGATTAAACCGCTGCAAAAGAATTGATTCTTTTCAATGGTGGGTCCGCCGGCTGTTCGCAAAGTGGCGGTATGCGGGGGTCCCGCTTGAGCGGGCGATATTTTCTCACCAGCGGATTCTAAACATGGGCGGGAAAAGGGCGGCTGACCCTTTTGGCACACCCTTTGCTCTTAAATAAATCGAGATATTTGTGAGAGTCGGGGCCGGAACAGGCCACGAAGAGTGTTGTGTTAAGAGAAATTTTGGGGCCGGCTGTGAAGAGGCTGGAACCACTGGTGGAGGAAACACTGGTAAAAAACAGTTAAAATTCGCTTTCTTTAGAGAAGAGGCATTCTCCGGGAAGCGAAAAGTTAGGAGCGGAGAAGAAGGCAGCGGAACAGAGAAGAAGGCAAACGGGCGACCCATTTCGCCCAAATACAGGCAAGTCAGGATACCGAGGAAAACGGAAATCCTGACTTGCCTGTCTCTTTTTGATGTATTGTTTTTGAACAGGTGTATTAAAATAATACCATCAAAGTTTCTCTTGAAACCCCTCTAAAGAACTATTATTTGCCCTGTAATAATTATTCAGGGAAAAATATTGGGGGATTTCAGATGCCGGCGACCGATCTTGCGGAAAGCATCTTTAGCGGTACACCATCTTTAGCGGTACACATGGCGATTTGCAGGGTTTACTAATGGTGCCCCCAATATGCCACTCAGGCCCGTTAGGCGGAAATAGCCCACGATGTCGCCAAAAATCGGTTTGATCTGCAACAACGAACTCTTTGCCAGTTGCGAAATGCAACGAGGCAAAACGGGCCCGCTTTGGGTGTTCCTCTTGGGGTTTATTTCAGGTGCGGGATATCTTTGGGGATTCTCCTCCCCGACGTGGGCCGATACCGGCACCACTGAAACAATCGTCGAGCATATTAACCGGCAGATCTACGAGAGCTGGCAAGAAAACGAGGTCACCCCTTCCCCACCCTGTAGCGATGGGAAATGGTGTCGAAGGGTCTATCTCGATATTCTTGGACGGATTCCTTCCATCGAGGAACTCACCGAGTTTGTCGGCGACCGGTCGAGCGACAAAAAAATCCGGCTTGTCAACCTATTACTTTCAGACAGCTATGCCCAAGAGTATGCCCGTAATTGGACGACAAATTGGACAAATATCTTGATCGGCCGTAGCGGGGGAACCGAACGCAGGACGCGAACCAATCGGGATGGGATGCGGCAATACCTCCATGAGTCGCTACTACGCAATAAACCATACGACCAATTGGTGTACGAGCTGATCAGTGCGCGGGGTACGAGCAAGCCCGATGTTGATAACTTCAATGGCGCCGTCAATTTTCTTGCGATGAAATTAGAAGAAGAGGCGGTACAAGCAACCGCCAAAACAGCACAAATTTTTATGGGTATTCGCGTGCAGTGTACCCAGTGTCATCCTCATCCGTTCAATAGCTGGAAGCAAAATCAATTTTGGGAACTCAATGCCTTTTTTCGGCAGACGGTCGCCCTCCGTCGCTTTGAAGGTGGTCGCGATATCACCTACATCGACTTACAAAACCAAGACTATCAGGGGCCTACCGGCGACCCTCAAGAAGCAGAGGTTTTTTACGACAAGCGGAATGGAGAACGCATCGCCACGTATCCTATCTTTACAGACAGCGATGGCAAACGTACTGAACTTGACCGCAATGGATTCATTGACGAGGTAAACCGGCGAGAGGAGCTTGCCAAACTTGTCACTAAATCGGGCTATCTTCCGACTGCCCTGGTCAATCGCATGTGGGCCCATTTTTTGGGCCTTGGTTTCACCAAGCCATTTGACGACATGGGACCCCACAACCGGCCTTCGCACCCAGAGTTACTCAAGTTCCTGGGTCAAACATTCCGGGACTCCGGCTATGACCTCAAAGAGTTGATCCGCTGGATCGTACTTAGTGACGCCTACTCTCTTTCGAGTCGCTTTAACAGTGGCAACACCGAGGATGATCCATTGCTTGGAAATCCGCCCATGTTCAGCCGATATTATCCTCGCCAGATGCTCGCGGAAGAACTCTATGAGTCACTACTGAAAGCCACCAAAGCGGATAAGACAAAGGCAAGTGCGGCACAACAGGATGAAGACAAAGAGCGATGGCTTCGACAGTTTTCGACCGCTTTTGGGACTGACGAGAATGACGAACTCAATACCTTCAACGGGACCATTCCTCAAAGCCTCATGCTTTTTAATGGCGATCTGGTGAAGCGGGCCACCAGCACCGCGGAGGGAAGCTTTTTGGATCAGATTTCAAATGACGAGGATCTTAGCAACACCGAAAAGATCAACCGACTCTTCGAGGCAGCACTCGCCCGCAAGGCAAGTCGCCAAGAGCGCAAGTGGGCGACTACGATCATCCTTCGGAATCGAGAAAGTGTGGCTGAGGCCTTACAAGATATTTGGTGGGCCCTGCTCAACACCAATGAATTTATTCTTAAACATTAGTAACTGGAGAAATAGAATCCCCTATGCATTTCCGCTCCAAGGGCATCAAGACCGACTGTCTCGGTGCCAAAAAGAGCAACTTCGATTACACTGCCTATAGAAAGCGGACAAAAGAAACGGACACTTTTCATGACCATTTCCTCTCCAAAACATTCTCCCGAAATTGCGCGACGTCATTTTTTACAGTACACAGCCTGCAGCAGTGCAATAGCGGCCCCAGCTTGGACCCTGATGTCATCGCTACAGGCGAAGGCTGCGGAAGTGCACAAAAATAAAAAGGCGTTAATTCTACTTTGGATGGGAGGCGGGCCCGCAACCATTGACATGTGGGATATGAAACCGGGCAGCACCACAGGGGGTCCGTTCCAGCCGATTGCAACTTCCGCAGATGTGCAAATTTGCGAACATCTGCCTCTCATGGCAAAACAGATGCACCACATGGCCATTGTTCGTTCGATGAGCACACGAGAGGCAGACCATACTCGTGGGCGGTACTACATGCATACCGGATTCGTTCCCAACCCGAACGTGGAACACCCAAGCTACGGTGCTCTCGTCGCACAGCAATTGGAAAAAACAAGATCCGACCTGGAAATTCCTCCTTTTATCTCTGTCGGAGGAAATAGTATCGGTCCCGGTTTTTTGGGGATGGCATACGCACCCTTTGCCGTCGATTCAAACGGGCGGATTCGTAATCTTAAAATGGAAACCGAGCAAAACCGGTTCAAGGAGCGAATGGAGCTACTTGACCGGATTGAGTCTCGTTTTATTGATCAACAGCGAGGAGATGCACCTAAAGAGCATGCAAAGATTGTGAAAAAAACAGAACGACTGCTCACCAGTGAGCAGATGGATGCTTTTCAGGTAGCACAGGAACCCGAAAATGTGCAGGAAACATATGGGGATACTGACTTTGGTCGTGGATGCCTGTTGGCACGGCGGTTGGTTGAGTCAGGTGTCCCCATTGTCGAAGTGGAGCTAGGGGGCTGGGATACCCACAACAACAACTTTACGAGCCTGGAAACGAAACTTCCCGAAATGGACCAGGCTATGGCGGCCCTAGTCGCCGATCTGAGTGATCGTGGTATGCTAGATGATGTAGCCATCCTCTGGCTGGGTGAGTTTGGACGAACACCCCGCATTAACGGCAGTACCGGTCGCGACCATTGGGCACGCAGTTGGAGCGCTGTTGTCGGGGGAGCAGGATTCAAGCGGGGTATTGCCGTTGGTAGTACCAGTCAGGATGGGACGGAAATAGAAACCACTCCCTATTCCTCGGAAGACCTTATGGCTACCGTACTGAAAAGCATTGGCATTCCCCTGGATATCCGATTCACGGCAACCAATGGGCGTCCGATGAAAATTGCCGCCGGTGGCCGACCAATCGACGAACTCCTTGCCTGACATCACCCTGATCTAGCTTGTCGCGATCCATCGCTGAATCCTCCGGCACATTCAAAACCATGCTCCGGCTGGCACTACCCGTGCTCGCAGAGCAGTTGCTTTTTGCACTGGTGATGCTGGTCGATGTTTGGCTTACCGGTCGCTTTCTTAAAGAAGCGCCCGAATTGGCAGCCATCGGTCTGATTGCCTACCTGCTGTGGTTCCTGACAAGCCTCTTCGATTTTGTTGCTATTGGTGCCACAGCGATTACCGCACGATTCGTCGGGGCCGGCAATAAAGAGAGCGCTAGACTGGTTGTCAACCAATCCTTGCTGGTTGGAATCGCCGTTGCATTGGTAGCAACCAGTTTGGGTTTTCTCCTGGCCCGTCCGAGCGTAACACTCTTGGGCCTGGAAAATGATGCGGCGCGATTTGCCGTGCGTTACTTGGATTACGTTTTGCCGGTACTACCCGCCATCATGATCCAGAAAGTTGGGATTGCCTGCTTGCGGGGTGCCGGCGACATGCTGACCACTTTTTGGGTGATGTCCCTGGTCAATCTAGTAAACATCGGCGTGAGTTGTACCCTTGTCATTGGAATCGGGCCTTTTCCGGATCTTGGTTGGGACGGGCTGGCGATCGGTACCGCAGCGGCTTTTGTAACCGGTGGCCTACTGGTACTGCTACTACTGGTTGGTGGTCGCGGTGGCTTGGCTCTCCATTTTCCGATGCTGTGGCCGAACGCCGATATGATTCGACGGCTCTTAAGGATTGGGATTCCTGGCGGAACCAATACCCTTCTGGTTATTGCCTGCAATCTGTGGTTTGTTTCTCTCATTAATCGACTGGGAAACGATGCTGCAGCAGCCCATAGCGTGGCTATTCGTTTGGAATCGCTAGGGTTTCTTCCAGGTGCGGCCTTTGCGATGGCGGCCACCACGCTTGCCGGTCAATACCTTGGCGCGGGAGATGCTCACCGCGCGGGCCGAAGCGTGTTGATGGCCTGTCTGACCGCGTGCGGGATTATGTTGATGATGGGGATCGCCTTTTATTTTGGTGGCCTGCAGTTGGCCGATTTTTTTCTCGCGCCCGAAGAAAACGATATTGCAGAGATGTCGGCCCAACTGCTTCGAATTGCGGGTCTTGCCATGCTGCCACTGGCCGTCGAAATGGTTCTCGTCGGCGCACTTCGTGGGGCGGGCGATACGCGTTGGCCGCTCCTGTTCACTCTTATCGGCTTTCTTGGCATACGCATTCCCCTGACCTATCTCGCCATTGATGTTTTTCAGTGGGGTGTCCTGGGTGCCTGGTATGCCATGTTGATTGACCTTGTCGTGCGCTGTCTGATGGTCGTCTACCGCTTTTATCACGGTGGCTGGAAAAGCATCCAGGTATAACGTGCGGCGGGCCGCATTTCTCGGGGCCGGGTATCCCAGTTGGTTTGCTGAGGAACTGCTTTCCCTTAGAATAGATTGGTTTAGATGGCTCTCGTGAAACCAATGGTCGGCCATTTTTTGAAGCCCTCGTAGCTCAGGGGATAGAGCAACGGTTTCCTAAACCGTAGGTCGCAGGTTCGAATCCTGCCGAGGGTACTCGCAGGTTCAATCACGATCAGAATTCCCTTTATTTTCAAAGGCAGACTGCTGTGGAAAGGATCCTTGTTACCGGTGGCGCTGGATTCATCGGCGGCTGCTTCGTCCGCCATTGGATCAGAGAATTTCCAGGGCAAGTCGTCAATTTCGATCTGCTGACCTACGCCGGTAATCTCGATTCCCTGCGAGGTGTCCTCGATGACCCGCGACATGTTTTTGTACAGGCGGACATCCGCAACCGGGAAACAGTAGCCGGTGTACTGGCCCAATACCGGCCGCAGGCAATTCTCCATTTTGCGGCCGAGTCGCATGTCGATCGCTCCATTGACGGGCCTGCTGATTTTATTTCTACCAATGTGATCGGAACCTCCGTTTTGCTCGAGTGCGCACTTGAATACTGGCGGACGCTCAAAAGGCAAGAGCAGCACTCGTTTCGTTTCCTGCATGTTTCAACAGATGAGGTGTATGGCTCGATCGAACCGGACCGCAAGGCACGGGAAGGGGACGCATACGCCCCCAACTCTCCCTATGCGGCCTCCAAGGCGGGGGCAGACCATTTTGTGCGGGCCTACCAACAGACCTACGGACTGCCGACACTCATCACCCACAGTTCGAACAATTATGGGCCTTACCAGTTTCCTGAAAAGTTGGTGCCGCTGATGATCCTCAACGCGCTTGCCGGAAAATCACTGCCCGTATATGGCGATGGCACAAATGTCCGTGACTGGCTGCATGTCGAAGATCACTGCAGTGCCTTGCGAGCGGTTCTCGAGCGGGGCAGCGTTGGAGAGAGCTACCACATCGGCGGCAACTGCGAACAGACCAATTTGTCTGTTGTGGAAGCGATTTGTGATATTGTCGATCGCTTGAAAACAGGTGGCGACCATGAGCCAACACGCAGGCAGATTAGCTTTGTAAAAGACCGACCTGGCCACGACCATCGCTACGCCCTTGACTGCACAAAAATTGAGCAGAAACTCGACTGGAGTCCGTCACACCCATTTGAAAACGGCCTGGAAGCGACCGCGCGCTGGTACCTAGAACATTCCGACTGGGTGCAGCGAATCTGCAACGGAACATATCACGGAGAGCGACTCGGCTTATCGACCGAGACGCCTTTTGAAACTGAGCCGGACAGTTACGAACAACGCCCCACCGAGCATCATGATGCCGATGAGCAGTTATAAAAAAGGAATCATTCTGGCCGGGGGTACCGGGTCGCGGCTTTACCCGGAAACGCGGACTGTGAGCAAGCAGTTGCTGCCGGTCTTTGATAAGCCGATGATCCACTACCCACTTTCTACGCTGATCTTGGCGGGTATCCGCGAAATCCTCATCATCTCGACTCCAAATCATCTCGGCAGCTTTGAGCATCTGTTGGGCGATGGTCGCAATTTAGGTATCTCTTTGCAATACGCTGTCCAACGGACTCCCGATGGCCTGCCGGAGGCGTATGTGATCGGTCGCCGCTTTATTGGCAGTGACAATGTGGTCATGGTGCTCGGTGACAATATTTTTTATGGACCTCGATTCGAACAACAATTAGCGACTGCATCTTCCCGTAAGTCGGGGGGCACTATCTTCGTCAAAACCATCGAGGATGCAAATCGCTACGGCGTGTTGGAACTCGACCCCGAGGGTCGTCCCCTATCTCTTGAAGAAAAACCGGCCAAACCAAAATCAAACCTGGCCGTCACGGGAATCTATTTTTTTGACAATCGCGTACTCGACATTGCAGCGGATCTCACACCTTCTTCCCGGGGTGAAACGGAGATTGTGGACGTGATTCGTCACTACCTGGATCTTGGTGAACTCTGTGTTGAGCAGCTTGATTCGGAATGTGCCTGGATCGACGCGGGGACCCACGAATCACTCACGCTCGCTGCACGCTCTATTGAAGAGGCCCAGCGGCAGGACGGAATCAAAATTGGCTGCCCGGAGCAGGCGGCCCTCACAATGGGCTTTATTGCCGAGAAACATCGAGAAGCTGGCGGATCGGGGGCAACATAGTTTGGCCGATCCTCTTCGTTCTTTCGCGAAAACAATGTGAGCGGCCTAAAGAGCCAAGAGGCGTGAGTTTTTTTCTTCACATAGATGCGTATCTCAAGCGCCGCGTCGGTTGACAGTCTTTGGGCGAGGAGGGGAGAATGATGCCGCGTTTTGAACCTGTATATTGTTTCTACCCGATCCTGAAATCGACGATGACTCTGATATTAAAGTGGCCTTTGGTCGTTTGTGTGCTGGCTCTGTTTTGTGGTGGATGCGGTTCGGCCGCCTACGAAGAACAATTTGCCAAAACGATCGATTCGCTCCGCCGTGAAGAGCCCTTCCGTAATCTGCTGAAAACGCCAGTCGCCCTTCCAATTGCCGGAAGCGATGAGGTGGTCTCTCTCCGACTACCAAAACTCTTTGATGCAAGCGCCGGAAATGTCTATGCCTTTGATGCGATCGCGCAGAACCCGCTCGATCCGTCCAAATCGCTACAAAAAAGTCGTTGGTACCCCGATTTTCTGACAGCATCAAAAGATTTCGATCTAGAACCTTACCATCTAATGACCTACGAAGCGCGTATTGCCCCAACTGGGGGGCAGGGAGAAGTGTCCCCCGGGACGCTCCAGTGCATCATTTTCGCGGTGCCGAAAAAAATAAAAAAAGGGAAGAAAAATGAGTCTCTAAAAGACCGTTTGAAAGATGCTTTTTCTCTTGCGTGGATTGATCTGAAGGTTCCCACCCCCGCAGGGACCGAAAGGTCCATTTATAAAGGAATCTACAAAGAGGCCCCAAAGCGTCTCTTTTATCTGATTCCTGCCGACCAGTATGATGTGGTACTCGTATGGAAAACTCCCGCCCCGGTTGCTGTAGAGTTGCATCTTGATGATCCGAGTCTGAATCTTTCGAGCAAAGATGTTCCACTAGCTCGGGCAACGGCCTGGAGCGTGCAGGTCGAGCCGGCAGTCGCCAAGACGGCCGCTCCGGAAAATTGAACGGGCTGCACCGGCTCGCGTGCAGGCGGCGATTGGGGCACGCTCGCTCAAAACTCCGCACTGCCTGGCGTGCGGGGGAAGGGAATCACATCGCGGATGTTTGTCATCCCGGTCGTGAACTGCACGACCCGCTCAAGGCCCAGGCCAAAGCCGGCATGCGGCACGGTGCCAAAGCGCCGGAGATCGAGATACCACCAATATTCCTGCGGGTCGAGCTCCTGATCCCGCATACGGGACTCGAGCACATCGAGTCGCTCCTCGCGCTGCGAGCCGCCGATGATCTCTCCCACCTTGGGAACCAGCACATCCATCGCCGCGACCGTTTTTTCATCCTCACTGAGCCGCATATAAAATGGTTTGATCGAGCTGGGATAGTCGGTCACAATCACCGGCCGGCCGATCGCTTCCTCGGTCAGATACCGTTCGTGCTCGGACTGCAAATCCTCACCCCATACCGGTTCAAATTCAAACTTTTTTGATGACTTCTGCAAAAGATCGACAGCTTCGGAGTATGTGATGCGCTCGAAACTGCTCGCTACAATCGACTCCAGTGTCGCAATCACCGTCTCATCGATGCGGTCGTTAAAAAACTGCATGTCCTCAGAGCAGTCACCGAGGACATCTGCAAAGATCCGCTTGATCAGGCCTTCGGCCAGATCCATGTCCTCGGGCAACTCGGCAAAGGCGACCTCCGGCTCGATCATCCAAAACTCGGCCAAGTGCCGCGAGGTGTTGGAATTTTCCGCGCGGAAGGTGGGACCGAATGTATAAACCTTCCCCAGGGCTGTTGCATAAATTTCGCCCTCCAACTGTCCGCTCACGGTGAGGTAGGCGGGTCGATCAAAAAAATCGAGCGCGTAATCAATCTTGGTCTCCTTCGCCGCGATTGTTTCCAGATCGAGCGTCGTGACGCGAAACATCTCCCCTGCCCCTTCACAGTCGCTCGCCGTAATGATCGGCGTGTGGATGTAGAGAAACTGCTGCTCTTGGAAATAATTATGGATCGAACGAGAAATCGTATTGCGGACGCGGGCCACAGCGCCGAATGTGTTGGTCCGGGGCCGCAGATGGGCCCACTCGCGGAGCTTTTCAAAAGAATGGCGCTTTTTTTGAAGCGGGTATGTCTCGGGATCGGCCCAGCCGTGTACGGTCACTTCCGCCGCGTGCAGTTCGGTCGACTGTCCCTTGCCGCCGGACGGTTTGACTTCGCCCGAGACCGTAACGCTGCAACCGGCAGAGAGTTTTTTGATCTCCGTTTCATAATTCGGTAGATCGCCATCACAAATCACCTGAATGTTCGCTAGGCAGCTTCCGTCATTGAGCTCCACAAAACTGAAACCCCCCTTCGAATCTCTGCGGGTACGGACCCAGCCCTCGAGTCGCACCTGTTGGCCGATTGCCTCTTGCTCTCTCGCTTGCGAGACGGGCATTTTCTCCATCTTAAATTTCCTGATTTGTGTGATTACGCTGCACTTTTGTCACCCGCTGTAGATTTACGCTTGAACACAAATCCCAAAATCACAAGGACCACGTAGGTAACCGCCACGACGATCACTACCGGCCCGGCGGTGGGATGATTTGCTTTGCTCATAATTGCGGTGATCGCAGCCGCCAGGGCACCGAGGACAGAAATGCCCATCAGAAGATTCCAAATCCCCATCCGCAAACCGGTCGGTTTGTCAGCACCAAGCATCTTGCGACTATTCATCATCATAAAGAAGGTAAAGTAAGCGATCGGCAGCAGCATCATTCCAAAGCTGGAAGTTAAAATCGCCAGCCAGAGTTTGGCCGGCCCATCCCACAACAGCGGCCAGGCCGCGCCCGAGACTCCGGCCACCAGGCAGCCAATCACATGAGCCTTGCCCCCCTGTGGAACATTGGCAATCTCAGAAAATACATAACCATTAATGAGCATCAGGATCACAATGGTTGAAAAACCCATCGCCAAGACGCCAACACCAAAAATCACATTGGCGGTCCCCTCCCCCAGCAGCGGTGCGAGGGCCTTGGAGAGTTCAAAGGCATTACGGCGTACGAGCGATGAGGCAATCCGCTTTTCATTTTCCGGAAGTGCAGAAATGGCCCCCAACATCTGCTCTTTGCCCAACGCCGCAAACTGGTCTTCCCCCATCTGCTCTTTGACGCGGGCTTCGAGCACCGGCCTGGCACCCTTAAAGAGGGGACTGGTTTGCATCTCCTCGGCATGAGCGCTCGTAAAGGCGGAATCGACTTTGGCGTGAAACGTGGCGGCAGAGGCGATCACCACACAACTGGTCACCAGGATGTAAGGAATGGCCATGCCGGTCGCCAGATCAAAACGCGCCAAACCGCGGAACGGTTTGTTCCACCCGCGATTGAGCATCGAATAGGGAAGCAGGAAGGTCATATTGATGCCAACGGCGGTTGCCGCCGCGCCGATCATGACAGCCCGCTGCTCTTTAACAATCCGCTCGGACCAGAATATTTGCAGGCTCTCCGGGAGTTCGCCAATCAGACGGGAAAGATCCCCGGTCGGCTGATTCCACTGACGCAGGTCGGGAACAAAACCTGAAAAGATGTGGGACCAACTCAAACGATCCTCTTTGCTCAAGTAAATCACCACACCAAAAAAACAGAGGACGATCATCCCAACGAGGGCTTTGAGAAACCAGTCGAAGATTTTTGATGCCAGCCCGCGACGGGTATTCATTAAAACGACCGCAATGGCAGCTGCCAACAAAATTGCTGAGACAGTCAGCTTGGATCGAAACGTATCTTCGAATGTCGAGGCGAAGAGATTTTTTTGCAGTGCTGCATACGCAACGCTGAACTGGGGCATGCACCAGATCATGTTGGCCATGCAGGTGGCAATCAGCCATCCCCAGCCAAGGACCGGATTGATATGGGTATTGATGGCCCGGAAGGGTCGCTCCCCGGTCGAAAGGGTTACGTAGCTGATCGCCGAGAGCATGATCACCCCCATCACGATCGCCACCAACTGCAGCCACAACAGGCTGGTCCCTCCCAACACACCCAGAAACAGGGCGCCTGCCAAAGATCCGCTTCCAAGGGTGATCGCACTCTGCAGCCATCCCGGGCCCGACAGCCGCGTGAAAGTACGCAGTGTTGCCAGAGGGCCGCTTTGCTGTGCCTGCAAGAGATCCTCCCGATCTCGACCCACGCTGTTTTCTGTTTGGCTCATGCCACATGCTCCTAAAAGTGAGAAACCGCCACTGGCGACCAATATCCTCTCTCAGCAAAACAGATCTTCAACACATCACGCTTCGTGTGCTGCCAGATAACGCTCCGCATCGAGGGCCGCCATGCAACCGGTTCCGGCCGAGGTGATTGCCTGACGATAGTAATCATCCGCCACGTCTCCGGCGGCAAAAACACCTTCGACGCTCGTAAGCGTTAGAAACGGCGCGGCCCACTCGATATAGCCCTTCTCATTCATCTCGAGCTTGCCGTGCAAAAAGGCTGTGTTGGGGGTGTGACCAATCGCAACAAACATGCCGCCTACCGCCAACTCGCGCACCGAATCGTCTACGGTGCTCTTTAGCTTGATCCCGGTCACCAAGTTTCCATCCCCCAAAACCTCCTCGAGAGTACTGTTCCAGAGTATCTCGATGTTGGGATGCTCCATGGCCCGCTTTTGCATGATTTTTGAGGCCCGCAATTGGTCCCGACGATGGACCATGTAAATCGTGGCCGCCCCTTTGAGGTTGGCCAGATACGTGGCTTCCTCAACTGCGGAGTCACCCCCACCGATCACCGCAAGCGGTTTGCCGCGATAGATTGGCAGCGCACCATCGCAAACGGCACAGGCGCTGACACCTTTATTTTTGTACGCTTCCTCAGATGCGAGACCCAAGTAGTTGGCCCGGGCGCCGGTGGCAACGATGACTGTTTGACTCTCCACAGCATCACCGTTTGCGGGAATCACCCGCAGCGGATTTCCACCGAAATCAACATCAACAACGTCGTCGCTCACCACCCGGGTCTCGAAGTTGAGCGCCTGTTGCTTCATCAGTTCCATCAGTTCCACACCCTGAACCGCATAGTACGGCTTGCCATCACGCTGTTCATCCGGCATGGGAGGTAGGTTCCAGTGCCGGTCCTTGGCGACCGACGACTCGACAAATTCGCGGACATTTCCAAAGGGAAAGCCGGGATAATTTTCTACCTCGGTCGTAAATGCGAGTTGGCCGAGCGGGATCATTTCCGCTTGAGGCGTTCCCTCAAACAGGAGAGGACTGAGATTTGCCCTTGCAGCGTAGATGGCGGCGGCCCAACCGGCCGGCCCGCTCCCGATAATAACCACTTGTTCGGTCAACTCACTCTCCTCCCTTTTTCCATAAGCGACAAAAATCTGTGGGGATGCGGCCTCCCTTACGGATCTGAAGCGGTCATTATAGGGGCTCTTTGGTCGTCGTCCACTGTTGAATCGCAACTGTTAAAATAGCGCTTCACGCTTGTAGCGGCGAATCGGGTCAGCTATCGTAATTCCGACTCGTAACAGGCGGACCTTGCGCATGATCACCATTCTGATTGCCGTTGGTGCCTTGATCGGCTATCTGATCGCCTACCACACATACGGCCGGTGGGTTGCAAGAAAAATCTTTGGCCTTGATCCGGCGGCGGGCGTGCCTAGCGGGCAACTTCGGGACGATGTCGATTACCTGCCAACCCGAAAAGAGATCATTTTTGGACACCATTTTACCAGTATCGCCGGTACCGGCCCGATCGTCGGCCCGGCCATTGCCGTTTTCTGGGGCTGGCTGCCCGCACTGTTGTGGGTGCTTCTGGGATCGATTTTCATCGGCGCGGTCCACGATTTTGGGGCCCTGGTAGTCAGCCTTCGGAATCGGGGACAGACCATTGGTGAAGTGGCCGGTCGCATGATCTCTCCGCGAGCCAAACTACTTTTTCTGGCGGTCCTGTTTCTGGCGCTGACCATTGTGCTGGCCATCTTCGGACTCGTGATCGCTGGAATCTTCAAAATGTACCCCGAGTCCGTCCTCTCGGTATGGGTCGAGATCCCGCTTGCTGTGATCATCGGTGTCTGGATTTACCGGCGGGGCGGACGGTTGTTGTTACCTTCGATCTTGGCCTTGGGTTTAATGTATGCCGCTATTTATATCGGCGCGTATTATTTCCCCATCGTGCTCTCCCCCGACCTTTGCAAAAACATTGCAAGTGCCCTGCATCTGAATCCAGCAGTCATCAACCCGGTCGTTCTTTGGACGCTGATTTTGATGGTCTACTGTTTTGTCGCTTCGGTGCTGCCCGTCTGGACGCTGCTGCAACCTCGCGACTACATCAACAGCCATCAACTGTTGTTGGCCCTTTCACTGCTGCTATTGGGGTTGCTGGTGGCGGGCCTTACGGGGGAGGCCAATTTGATAGAAAGCGCCCCGGCGGTTACCAATCTGGAAGCTGTCCGCATGACTGGCGCACCGCCTATCTGGCCATTTCTGTTTATCACGATCGCCTGTGGCGCGGTCAGCGGCTTTCACTGCTTGGTCGCAAGCGGCACCTCCAGCAAGCAGTTGGCCAACGAACAGGATGCCCAATATGTTGGCTACGGCGCTATGCTCGTAGAGGGCATGCTCGCTGTAATCGTCATTCTGGCCTGTTGTGCCGGCGTCGGAATGGGACGATTTGAGCGAACACAAGTCGCTGCCCCGAGACACGAGTATGTACCGGTCAAGTCTGCAAACGGTGTGTTACTTACAGGAAATGCAGCCTGGAGTGCGCGGTACGATATGACCAAACAATGGTCCTCTTTTGGCCTGGCCGACAAGGTAGGCGCTTTTGTCGAGGGGGGCGGCAAT
>MPMC02027225.1_pt1 | contig 15891 bp, 12 predicted proteins | sample 1617281 | NCBI WGS metagenome assembly MPMC02 (sample SAMN05944809, study PRJNA350692) | marine metagenome | biome: marine; feature: ODZ; material: water; isolation source: 100 m water sample filtered on 30 um supor filter | place: Pacific Ocean | collected 2012-04-09 | depth 100m m | reverse complement strand
GTCCAAACCCGTGCGTGAGTTGTGTGTGCGTACGTAGGGCTTGGCCGCTTCGTCCGCGGCGGGGCCGGGCAGGGCGAAGCGGTAGTGTATGGCCCCCTCGCGCAGCTCGACGAAGAACTCAGAGCACTCTGCAGCGGCGGCGATGGTGCCTGTCACGCGCACGTCACCCACGGCATTGGCTCCCGAGCGCTTGCCCGCAATGTTCTGCAGGGCTCCGAGCTTGCCGGGATACCCGTCTGCGTATTGGTCTCGGATGTTGTTGGAGGTTCGCGGGAAGACGGCCTGGCCCGCACCCGAGGCGCTGATCGATTGGCCCACCGAGCGCCAGTTGTCCCCATCCAGGCGCCACTCGCCTGCGACGTCCAGGGACTTGAGTTGAGCGTTCAGGACCGACCGGGAGCGCCTGATGATCTTGAAGTCGTCGCTCCCATTGGCCGTTCCCAAGGGTGCCGAGTAGAGATCGCCGCCGCGAATCTCCAGAGACTCGGGGCCGACACCGACCACACGCTTGATGAAGTTCTTGGACTGGTCGAGGGGGTAGCGGAAGACGACGACCTCGAAGCGCTCGGGGTCGCGGTAGTGAAACGAGAACTTGTCCACCAACACCCGGTCGAACACACCACCACCCTCTCCATCGTCCCAGCCCATCAAGGTCGGCTGCATGGAGCCGGTCGGGATCTTGTACGCCTCAAGAATGAAGTACTTGAACAGGACAATGATGATGATCGAGACCGTGATGGCCTCGATGTTGTCCCGCCAGGGGTGGGTGCGCTCGGTGGTGGGGTCGGTCTTCTTGGTCACGGCAGTAGATGGGCTGGGCGACATTCTAGCGAGCAGGCCCTACTTGTCGTCCCCGCCGAGAACGGAAAGGAACGCCTTCTGGGGGATATCCACGGCTCCCACCTGTCGCATGCGCCGCTTGCCCGCCTTCTGCTTCTCAAGCAGCTTGCGCTTACGCGAGATGTCACCGCCGTAGCACTTGGCGGTCACGTCCTTGCGTAGGGCGGCGATGCTCTCGCGGGCGAGGATCTTGGATCCCACTGCGGCCTGCAGTCGTACCTCGAACATGTGGCGTGGGATTTCTTTGCGCAGCTTCTTGAGGACCGCTCGGCCCCGGGCATCGGCTCGCGAGGAGTGCACGATGGAGGAGAGCGCGTCGACCTCCTTGCTCGCCACGAGGATGTTCAGCTTGACCAGGTTGTCTGCACGGTAGCCGGTGACCTCATAGTTCAGCGTTCCGAACCCGCGTGTGGAGGACTTCAGCTTGTCGTAGAAGTCGTACATGATCTCCGCCAGCGGGATGTCGAACACCAGCTGGACGCGTGTGGGGGAGATGTGCTCCTGGCGCACGAAGGTGCCGCGGTGATCCGTGGAGATCTGCAGAACCGAACCGATGTGCTCGGTGGGCAGGAGCATGCTGACGCGCGCGATGGGCTCGCGCAGCTCGTCGTACTGATCCGGACTCGGCAACGTCCCGGGAGAGTGGATGAGCTTGGCCTCTCCATCCGTCGTCAAGATCTCGTAGGTCACAGACGGCGCGGTCTGGATCAGGTCGAGGTCGTACTCGCGCTCCAGTCGCTGCTCGATGATCTCCATGTGCAGCAGGCCCAGGAAGCCGCAGCGGTATCCAAAGCCCAGTGCGTCTGAGGAGACGGCCTCGAAAGTCAGTGAGGAGTCCGAGAGGCATAGAGCTTCGAGCGCGTCACGCATGACCTCGTAGTCCCCGGGGTTGGTGGGGTAGAAGTCGGCGAACACCATGTGTTGGGGTTCGCGGTAGCCGGGTAGAGGTTCGACGTCCGCGCCTTTGTGCATGGTCACGGTGTCGCCTACCCGCACGTCGCCCAGGGCCTTGATGTTGGAGATGAAGTAGCCCACCTCGCCCACGTGCAGGCTCTCGCAAGGGACCATCTGCGGTGCGAAGTGACCGATCTCGGTGGTCTCGTAGACCTTGCCGACGCTCATCATGCGTACCCGGTCCCGCTTGCTCAGGGAGCCATCCACGATCCGCAAGTACACGATCACTCCGCGGTATTCGTCGTAGACGGCGTCAAAGATCAGGGCACGCAGGGGGCCGTCCTTGTCCCCGCTCGGGGCAGGCACCTCATCCACAATGCGATCGAGTACCTGCTCTACGTTTTCCCCGGTCTTGGCGGAGATGCGTACGGCGTCGGTGGCCTCGATGGCCAAGCTGTTCTCGATCTCCTCACAGACCTCATCGGGCCGAGAGTGGGCCAGATCAGTTTTGTTGAGGACGGGGATGACGGCCAGCTCGGCTTCGATGGCCAGGAAGGCATTGGCCACGGTCTGGGCCTCGACTCCTTGAGAGGCGTCCACCAGCAGGATGGCTCCTTCACAGGCCTGCATGGACTTCTCCACCTCGTAGTTGAAGTCGACGTGCCCGGGCGTGTCGATCAGGTTGAGCTGGTAGGTCTGTCCATCCTTCTCGTGATGGATGGTGACCGAGCGCGCCTTGATGGTGATGCCTCGCTCGCGCTCCAGCTCCATGTCGTCAAGCAGGCGGTCCTTCATGGCCCGCTTCTCCACGGTGTTGGTGACCTCCAGCATGCGATCCGCCAGCGTCGACTTGCCATGGTCGATGTGCGCGATGATCGAGAAGTTGCGTATGTACTTGGAGTCCACGGGTGCTCAGGCGTCAGGAGACTTCGAGGGCGGCGAGATGTTGGATGAACTTTTTCAGGGCTCGGCCACGATGGCTGATGGCGCTCTTGGCCTCGGGGGCGAGTTCGGCGAATCCCTGTCCCGTCTGATCGTGACCTTCTTCGGTGAAGAGAAACAGCGGATCGTAGCCAAAGTCGCCTGACCCACGGGGCGCATCGAGGATTTGGCCCTCGGCAGAGCCCTCGAATTGCGCGATGACTTCACCCTCGGGGTTGGCCAGGGCCAGTGCGCAGACAAAGCGGGCCCCACGTTGCTCGGGAGCCTTGCCTTCCAGGAGCGTCAGGAGCTTCTCGTTGTTGGCTGCATCGTCGCCGTGCTCGCCCGCGAAGCGCGCGGAGAGAACGCCGGGGGCTCCATCGAGAGCCTCCACTTCCAGACCCGAATCATCCGCCAGGCACCAGCGGCCTGTGGCGCACGCGGTCTCATGGGCCTTCTTCGCGGCGTTGCCCGCAAAGGTCGGGGCGTCTTCGATCACCTCCGGCAGCGGGCCGACTTCCTCGGAGGTCAGGACACGGACGGACAATGGCGCGAGCAATCCGCGAATCTCGCGGACCTTCTTCGCGTTGCCCGAAGCGATCAAGACCTCCTGCAGTCCCATCACGACCTACCCTTCAAGGGCGGCTTTCTGCTGGGCGAAAATATGGGCGATTCCGCCCTCGCCCAGCTCCAGCATCGTGTCCAGCTGCTCGCGGTCAAAGGGCGCACCCTCAGCCGAGCCCTGGACCTCGACGAATGACCCGGCACTGGTCATGACAATATTCATGTCTGTCTCGGCCTTGCTGTCCTCGGGGTAGTCGAGGTCGCAAACGGGCGTCCCATCCACCACGCCGACCGAAATCGCACCCAGCTGTGCGGTCAGGGGCCAGCCGCGCAGAACGCGCTTCTCGTCCATCCAGGTCATGGCATCGTGCAGAGCCACGTAGGCACCGCTGATGGCCGCCGTGCGCGTGCCTCCGTCGGCTTGCAGTACGTCGCAGTCCACCCAGATCGTGCGTTCGGTCATCTGGGTCAGGTCGACCACGGCGCGCAGGCTGCGCCCGATCAGGCGCTGGATCTCGACCGAGCGTCCGTCCACCCGGCCATTGCGATCGCGGCTCTTACGGGTGTTCGTGGAGGAGGGCAGCATGGAGTACTCGGCCGTCAACCAGCCGCGGCCCTTGCCCTTGAGAAAGTGCGGGACGCCGTCGGTGACGGTCGCCGTGCAGAGCACCCGAGTGTCTCCAAAGCAGGCCAGCACCGAGCCCTGGGAGCGGTCGGTAAAGCCTCGCTGAAAGGAGATCTCGCGAGTGGCTTGAGGTGTACGCCCGTCGTGTCGTTCCATGATCAATTGCCGTTTGGGCCCGAGAATCGGACCTTCTTTGGGTTCTGGCCGGACTATCCTAGTGGCGAGCGCTGCCGCTGACCACCGCAGGAGCCCACATCACTGCACGCGGTCCAACCTCACCAGGAACTCCAGCGGGAGCCATGTCATGCCCTGGTCGGTTTGGATCCCGATTCCCCGATCGAAGTCGAGACCCCCGATGGGACCTTGTGCCTGGGTGGATCCCGCCTGGGCCAGAACGTGGGCACCACTCAGATCCAGGGAGGCGAGGTAGTCCTCACAGATGTCACCGCGGTTTGGGCCAGCGGCCTGGGCCAGGCGGTGGTGAAGCCGACCAAGGAGGGGATCCTCCAACTCCTCGGCCGTGGCCCCGAGGCCCAGCTGGGCGAGGCTGACCACCTCCCGTTCGTCGTGCAGAGCCTGAGGCAGCTCGGACCCCGTGACGTTGACGCCCATCCCGACCACATAGGCGGGTGCATTGGGATTCCAGCCGCGGGTCTCCACCAAGATCCCGGCCAGCTTGGCGCCTTGGACCATCACATCATTCGGCCACCGCAGTTTCGCTTCGATGACTCCCAGAGTGTTGAGGGTGTCGAGCAATGCCAGGCCCGCTGCCATTGAAGCGGCCGCCGCAGGCAGGGGCTCACTCGGGCAGTGGACCAGGCTCAGGTAGAGGCCCTGTCCGGCCGGGCTGTGCCACTTCCGGCCCAGGCGCCCACGGCCCGCGGTCTGTTCATCCGCCACGTGCCAGTCGCCATCGCGAGCGGTGCCCTCCGCCATCTCGGCCAGGGCGCGCTCGTTTGTAGAGTCCGTGACCCCATGCGCATAGCGCCTCCCGGGAGAAGCGCTCACTCGTCCTCAGTCGCTTGGGGATCGGTGGGTGGCCAGATGCTCGACGCATCGGCAATCGGTATCCCATACCCGATGGTGTATACGGCCGTCTGCTCGGGCGTGGCCTGGACGCTGGAGACGATGCCGATCACGCGACCAAGCGGGTCCGTGATGGGACCACCGCTGTTGCCGGGGTGCACTCCGGCGTCCACCTGCAGGCTACCGTCCACTATGCGAGAGAGGATCCCGCGGAACGTGGAGGCGATCACCGTGCGCCCCTCCTGCAGGGCAAAGTTGCCGAGAGGGAAACCCAGCAAGTACAGGTCGCCCCCGGGTTCGGGTGCGACACTCTCCAGGTTGAAGTCGTTGAGGTGGGGCATTCCCATGAACGGTTCGATGCGCACGAGGGCCAGGTCGATGTCGTCATCAGCGACCTTGACCAGCTCGGCGTGGTGGCGCTCTTGCGTTCCGGAGAACACCGCATAGATAGAGGTCTGGGTGGCGATGGGAAGCTCGCTTGCCATGGCAAGGAGATCCCCCTGATGCGGATTGGCCACATGGGCGTTGGTCAGGATCCAGCCATTTTCGTCGACGCAGAAGCCCGAACCGCTGGACTCCATGATCACGGGGATGCCGCGCCCATCAAAATTGGGTTCGCTGTCGCGCGACAGGTAGAGCAGCTCCATGGTCTCGGAATTGATCAGGGCCACCTCCACCTCAAGGAGGACAACGGTCCGGCGAACATGGCTGACGCCGGCCAGGCGAGCCTGCTCCAGGTTGACGGGATTGAAGGAGGTCAGCTGTGTGCGAGCTTCGCGCAGATCAGCCTGGGTCTCCTCGATCAGGCGCGACAGGCGCCGGATTTCTTCCCCTTGTTCGTCGGTGCCTTCAAGGGCTACCAGGCGCTCACCCAGAGCCTCCGCAGCGTTCTCCCGCTCCTCCACACGCTCCTTCAGTGCCTGGGTCAGGCTCTCTCGCTCTCGCTCTCGCTCGATTCGCTCTTCCTCGTGGATCGCGTTCAACTCCTGCAATTGCTTGATCACCCCGCGCGCAAGACGCAGCTCGTCACTGACCTGTGCATCCCGTTCACGCTGAGCCGTGTTGGCTTCCTCCATGGTCGCGGTCATCTCCCCCTTGTTCGTGCGCATGGCATCTCGGGTCCACCAGAACAGAACGGCGGCCAGCGCTACGCATAGGACCGTCACGCCCACGTAGGTCCGGACCGCCCTGCGCTGGACCAGTTCATGGACCTGCTTCTCCGAGACCTTTCCCATCGTCGCTTGCATGGCCTTGGGATCGACGAACATTGTCTGAGACAGAGGCTCGCTGGAGACCACGGCGAAGCGCGGTCCAATGGTCCCGAGTTGAATCTGGGTGCCCAGGTTGATCGTCGTGCGGGTGATGGTCTCGCCATCTATATAGGTTCCGTTCCGCGACCCGAGGTCCTCGACCCACAACTCTCCTTCCACGAACTCGACTAGGGTGTGATGGCCGGAGACGGACGGGTAGAGCTCCCCGTCCAGCACCACATCGTTGTCTTCTGAGCGTCCCAACGTCAGCCGCTCCCTGCTGGGTTCGATGGATGACTCCAAGCCGTCGACGGCAAGGGGTTTGAGGCGCCAGCACCTGGGGCGGGGGGCCTGATGAGGTTCAGGGGGGTTCGGCATGGGCCAATTCTAGCCGCGATGCGATTGTTCCGGACATCCAAGGGCTCAACACATTTCCAAGAGCAATCCCGTGATTGCGGGCTTCCCATGGAATGCCCGTGAATAGGGTGCCAAGTCGGGCTTGGACCGTCTCGCTGTTGCGACCTCGGTGTGGGAGAGGGGCGCTACACTCGGCACCCCTCTCCCCGACGCATCTTGTGGCGTCACCTATTTATCTGCCTTATCCGACACCGTGGACACGCTCCGCTCCCCGCAACTTTCTGACGACTTGCACCTGCTCTTGAACACCCTGCTCGAAGTGGGGCAGGAGAGGGCGGATGTGCGTGCAGCCCTCAGTCACCTGCGCACGGTCTTGGGCGGGATGGAAGGAGAGGACGGGGAGGTGCTGGCCCAGCGCACCTTGACACCCCACCCCAGTCGGCGGGATCTTCAGCGAGAGTCGGCTTCGGTGGACCAGACGACCGTCGGCGTGGACCTCGAATTGATCGTGAAGCGTGCTCGCTGGAAATCCGAAGCCTGCCGGTTTGCTATCCGTCGTCGGAGCGAGGCTCCTTCAGGCGCGGATGGAGAAAGCCTGTCCGCTGAGGAGGACAGCCTGCGCGAACGGCGCGAGGGGTTGGAGGACTGCTATGCATGGATGCTCGACTCGCCGCGCCCTCTGCCGGAGGACAAGCGCGTGGAGGAGGTGGCCCTGTGCTACGACGTCGTGGCTCGCGCTGCGGAACTATGCCTTGAGTTGGAAGCCGAAGGCGCACTGTCGCCCGTGCCGGCACCGGACCTGTTGTTCTTGCTGGCCGAGTCCCAGTCTTCCCTGTTGACCGCTTTGGCTCACTGCGACCTGCGCGGGGATAGCGACCAGCGCGATCTGTTCCTGTGGCTCAAGGAGCAGACGACCCGTCACCGCGTGTATGTGGACCGCCACATGCGTCTCGATGATCCTGCAGACAGCACGAAGGCATCCGAACTGATGGCGCGTCTGGAGCAGACCGCGAAGAGTATCCGGGCAAAATCTGGTGGAGGGCGTGCCGCCGCGGCCCCCCCCAAGAATCTGTTGGCCGGAGTTCGAGTCCTTGTTCTGGCCTCAGAAGGCCCCAGGCCTGAGGGAATGGTCTCCGAGCTGGGGTTGGACACCTTGCGCTGGGTGGAGCTTGAAGAGGGGGCACCTGCAGGCGCTCTGTTGGACCAGGAATTGGACGCTTCAGAGCACGATCTGGTGGTGCTGGCGACGCGCCTGGCCGAGGAAGACTACGCACGATTCAAGGGCCTGTGTGCGGCGAGCGACACGCTCTTCGTGCGCATGTCGTTGGGGGATGGAGAGGAGCTGACTGCCGAGCACTTGGCGAGTGAGTGTGAGCGTCAGATCGGGGAGAGGTTGCGGGCCTAGCGCTCTGGGCCTGGAGACCGCTCGGCTTGCACGAGCCGTTTGACGCATGGCCCGGTGCCAGCGAATCGGTTGAGAGCAACCCTGGACCCTCACCACGTCTGCCTTCAAGCTAGCGCCATGTCTCGTCTCATCGATCCCGACACCGGCATCTCGCCCCCGACCGTAACCCTCGACTACGGAGCCCACTCCCACACTCTCCTCGACGTTGAGCACGACTTTCCACAGGGCCTGACCAGGAAGAGCTTCGACTCAGGGATTGATCAACCCAGCGGCGTGTGGCGCTTCGCCGACCTCGTCGATCCCGAACTCGCCCCGGACCAGATCGTCACCCTCGCCGAAGGGAACACGCCGCTCTACAGGTCCGAGTCGCTGTGTGCGGCCTCTCTCCTTCCAGGGCTGCGCATCAAGCACGAAGGGCACAACCCCACCGGGTCCTTCAAGGATCGTGGCATGACCGTGGCCGTCAGCCGGGCCATCGCAGGTGGCGCGGAGGCGCTGGCCTGTGCGTCCACAGGCAATACCGCGGCCAGCCTTGCCGCCTATGCTGCCCACGCGGGCTGTCCGGCATTTGTGTTGCTGCCAGAGGCAGCCACCGCAAGTGGCAAGCTCGCTCAGGCGCTGGCCTACGGTGCCCGCGTCTTGAGGGTGAAGGGCGACTTCGACTGCGCCATGAAGATCGTGGCGCAGCTCGCACACGGCGGGGCGGTCGCGCTTCTCAACTCCGCCAACCCTTTTCGCATCGAAGGGCAGAAGACCATCGTCTTCGAGATGTTGCAGCAGCTTCAGTGGCAGGCCCCCGACTGGATCGTCTTCCCCGCGGGGAACCTGGGCAACTGCGCGGCCTTTGGGAAGGCGCTCCGAGAGGCCTCGGAGCTGGGCCTGATCGACCGCACTCCCCGGCTTGCCGCTGTGCAGGCGGAAGGGGCTGCGCCATTTGCCGCCAGCTTCGCCAGAGGTTTTGATCGGCTCGACGCCGTCCGCGCCGAGACTCTCGCCACAGCCATTCGAATCGGAGAGCCGGTTTCCTTTTCGCGTGCCGTGCGTTCCATTCGTGAAACCCGGGGAGAGGTTCTTGCTGTCAGTGACGAGGAGATCCTCGTGGCAAAAGCCGAGGTCGACCGCGCAGGCTTGGGCGCGGAACCCGCCAGCTGCGCGGCCTTCGCCGGGGCCAAGAAGCTGGCCTTGCGCGGGGTCATCGCCCCGGAGGAGACGGTCGTCTGTGTTCTCACGGGGCACCTCCTGAAAGACCCGGACACGACCCTGGCTTATCACGAGGGCCGCCTGGGAGAGGACTCCCACGCGAACCGCTGCCTGGTTGTGGCACCCGATCTGTCAGAGATTCAGCGTGCCGTGGCGGAGTGGAATCCCCCCGGAGGGGGCGCCGCCTGATTCGGCACTGCCGCCTGCCTCCAGATTTCGATTCAGCCGTGCGAAGAGTGCCGCCGACTCTCCTCAGCCGTCAGCGGCTAAGCCCTGAACCGGGCCATCTGATCCAGAAGCTGGTCTGCGTCCTTACCAACCAGGAGGAGTTCATGGTGGTCAGGTGCCAGGAAGCCCTCGCCCCGAGCGTGGTTGAGGTGGGACAAGAGATGGTCGTAGTAGCCGCGCACGTTCAGTAGGCCGATGGGGATGGAGTGGATCTCCAGCTGGAGCCAGGCCAGAGCTTCAAACAGCTCGTCGAGTGAGCCGTGCCCGCCGGGGAGGGTTATGGCCCCGTCACTGAGCTCGAGCATCAAGGCCTTGCGCTCATGCATGGTTGCGACCTCGTGGAGTTCACTGAGTCCTTCATGGGCCACCTCCATTTTCACAAGGGTGCTGGGGATGACTCCGATCACCCGGCCCCCAGCTTCCAGGGCGGCATCCGCTATCGCACCCATGGTTCCCACTCTTGCTCCGCCATAGACCAGTTCAATCTCGCGTTCCGCAAGGGTGCGTCCCAGGGCTCGTGCCGTGTCCACGTACTCGTCGTGGGCTCCGGAGCTGGAACCGCAGTAGACGACGACGCGACGGAGAGGCATCGGATCAGCTCTTGGGTTGCTTGCGTTTGCGGCGCACGAGGTAGGGCAGGACCCACAAGTACAGCCCGGTTATCCAGAGGCCGCACAGAATCAGGCCGGTTGGAAGCCAGATGAGCAGCTTGGCCCGGTCGTGGAACCAGGATCCATCATGCAGAGACTCGATCAGGTCCGAGCGACGGTATGAGGACTGCAGGACTGCGCCGGTGTGCGAATCCACTTGAACCTCCCAGCGGTTCGCGCAGCGCACCTTCACCATTCCTTTTCCCGGGCGCACATCGAGTCGATCCACATCGTCCCAGGAGGTGACCCCAGCGCTCTCGACACTGCGCAAGGCCTCCAGGATCTCGTCCCAGGTGACCTCAAGTCCGGGAGCGGACCCTTCTTGGGTGGGGGGCTGAATCCAGGCGACTTCCTTCTTGAGCTGCAGCAGCACCCCCGTGGAGAAGAGGACCAGCGCTGGAAGGAGCACCAGAATGGCTCCCACTCGGTGCAGCTTGCGATGGGTCTTGGCGGCGGACATGGGGGGAAGCCTCACGGGAGGCTGTGGCAAAGGTTGGGCCCTGGGCCGTGAACCGTCAAGAGTTGTGCGTCACGCTTCCGTTCGGGATGCGGACGGAACGCGGATGGAGTCCACCATGTCCTGGACGGCCTGCGGAGGTGGAGGTGTCAGCTTGGAGATCGTCAGTGCCACGGCGAAGTTCAGCACCATGCCCACCGCACCTATTCCCTCGGGGGAGATGCCCCACCACCAGCGATCCTGAGAGCCCGGACCCGAGTCCATGAACTTGAAGTAGATGATGTAGGAGGCCGTGAAGATGATTCCACAGACCATGCCTGTGATCGCGCCCTGCCGGTTCATGCGACGCGAGAAGATGCCCATGATGATGGCAGGAAAGAAGGAGGAGGCAGCGAGACCGAAGGCGAAGGCCACCACGGCCGCGACGTAGTCCGGAGGGTAGATACCGAGAACGCCAGCGACCGTGACGGCCACCGCGGCGCTGATGCGCGCGGCACGCAGCTCGCCTTTCTCGGTGATGTCGGGGCGCAGGGCGCGCTTCAGCAAGTCGTGACTGATGGCTGAAGAGACGACGAGGAGGAGGCCAGCAGCCGTGGACAGCGCAGCTGCCAGGGCACCGGCGGCCACCAGACCTATCACCCAAGCGGGCAGCTGTGCGATTTCCGGATTGGCCAGGACCATGATGTCCCTATCCACGTAGAGCTCGTTTTCGTTGTCCGTCTTCTCATTGGCCACAAGGCGCTCACCATGGTCTCCGGTGGCCTCCACGAACGACGGCTTGCCAGCGAACGGAGCTCCCGCCCGATACTGGACCAGGCCATCGTTGTTCTTGTCGCGCCAGGCGATGAGGTCCGTCCCCTCCCAGGTCTTGAACCAGGCGGGAACCGGTTCGGCCGTACCGGCCTCTGCCGAGTAGGCCCGACCCTCGACCTCCTGGATCAGATTGGTGCGGGCGAACACCGCCACGGCCGGGGCCGTTGTGTACAGAATGGAGATGAAGAGCAGCGCCCAGCCGACGGAAATGCGAGCATCGCGCACCTTCGGCACGGTGTAGAAGCGAATGATGACGTGTGGCAGGCCGGCCGTGCCCACCATGAGGGCGGCCGTGATGCAGAACACGTCGAGCATGGCCTTGGAGCCTTCCGTGTAGGCGGCAAATCCGAGCTCTTGGTGCAGGCCATCCAACTTGTCCAGCAGCCACTCCCCGCCGGCTACCTGGCCCCCGAATCCCAGCTGGGGGATGGGATTGCCGGTGATCATGATCGAGATGAAGATAGCCGGCACCAGGTACGCAAAAATCAGCACGCAGTACTGAGCCACCTGGGTGTAGGTGATGCCCTTCATCCCCCCGAGTACGGCGTAGAAGAACACGATGGCCATGCCGATCAGCACACCGGTGGTCACGGGGACCTCCAGGAAGCGGCTGAACACGATTCCCACGCCGCGCATCTGTCCGGCGACGTAGGTGAAGGAGACGAAGATGGCGCAGAACACGGCGACGATGCGCGCGGACTGGGAGTAGTAGCGATCTCCGATGAAGTCGGGCACCGTGAACTTGCCGAACTTGCGCAAGTAAGGTGCGAGCAGAAGAGCGAGTAGCACATAGCCACCGGTCCAGCCCATCAAGTACACCGATCCGTCATAGCCCGCGAAAGCGATGATGCCCGCCATGCCGAGGAAGGAGGCTGCGCTCATCCAGTCCGCTGCCGTCGCCATCCCGTTAGCCAAGGGCGATACATCTGCGCCCGCCACGTAGAAATCCTTGGTCGTCTTGGCCTTGGCCCAGATGGCAATACCAATGTAGAGGGCAAAGGAAACCACGACGATGGCATAGGTCCATTCACGAACGCTCATGGCTTGTTCCTAGTCCTCTTGCACGCCGTGCTCGCGATCGAGTCGGTTCATGCGGCGTACGTAGTAGAAGATGATCAGGACGAAGGCGTAGATCGAGCCCTGTTGGGCGAACCAGAAGCCGAGCTTGAATCCCGTGCCCGGAATGCGGATCGAGTTGAGGGGCTCGACCAGCAGGATCCCGAATCCAAAGGAGACCGTGAACCAGAGGGCGAGGAGGCCGGCAAGAATGCGCAGGTTGGCCCGCCAGTAGTCGGTGTGGGCCTGGGGTTCGTGGGACATGAGCGGGATGAAGGGGTGAGGGTGCACTCCTAGTGTGTTGACCACGGCCGGCAGGCTCAAGCAATCAACCGGGCAATGGCCCGTCCATCGGCCCTACAAAGCTATTGCCAAAACTGCGCAATGTGGGATCAGTACGAATGTGCAATGATGGTTCTGCTTGCCCGAGCCCTGCACCGGGTCGCGGTGTGTGCCCCCCCCCGATATTCCACCTGCCCTGCCATGAGTGTCCAGAACCACCGATTCGCTATTCCCTTCCTCATCGCCGCGACAGTCATGGGGATCAGTCGGGCCCAGAGTTCAGCGCAGCCTGACTCGCCGCCGGCAGGAGAGCCGCAAGCAAGCGATCCCCTGCCCACGGGAGCCTGGCGCGAGATCGGACCTGCCGTCTTCGGCGGCCGGATCGTAGACGTCGCCCTCTACCCGGGCGACCGCTCCTCCATGCTGGCGGCGTCGGGTTCGGGTGGGCTCTGGCGCACACGTAACAACGGGGTGACGTGGGAGTGCATCTTCGAGAACGAGGGCACGATCTCAATCGGTGACGTGGCCTTGGATCCGACCGACGAAGACGTGATCTGGGTTGGGACGGGGGAGGCCAACAACCAGCGCTCGTCCTACTGGGGCGACGGGATCTACAAGACCACGGACGGAGGCGAGAGCTGGGTGATGATGGGCTTGCCGAACAGTCACCACATCGGTCGCATCGTGATCGATCCGCGTGACACCGATCGCGTCTTTGTTGCTGCACTCGGAAACCTCTACTCCGCCAACCCCGAGCGCGGACTCTATCGCACGACTGATGGCGGAGGGACGTGGGAGCTGGTCCTGCAGATCAATGAAGACGCGGGCGTTGCTGACGTTGTTATCGACTCCGGCGATTCGAGTGTCCTCTACGCGGCCTCCTACGAGCGCCGGCGACGGGCGTGGGATTTTGATGGATCCGGTCCCGGGTCGGGAATCCACAAGTCCGAAGATGGGGGAGATACATGGACGCGCCTGGCTGGCGGCTTGCCGGATGGGGACCTGGGTCGCATCGGGCTTGCCCTGCATGGCAGCGGGCCGGGGACCCTCTACGCGACTGTCCCCAACATGAACCAGGTGGAGATCGAGCAGGACCCTGCGGTCTCCTTTCGCACGCGCTTCCGTAAAGGCGAGCTGGAGGTGCGCGAAGTGCAGAAGGGTGGAGGCGCTGAGGAGAGTGGCCTGAAGAGGGGGGACGTGCTCATGCGCCTGGGAGACGTGGACCTGAACAGCGTCTGGTCGGTGGCCCAGGCCTTTGGTGTTCCATCCGGAGGGGAGGACGAGAAGACCCTGACCCTGGAGTTCACCAGGGATGACGAGTCCAAGAGCGTGAAGGTCAAGCTCTCCGAGCTCATGCGCTCCGTACCGGTCAAACCCCGCTTTCGTCAGGTTGGAGGTGAGATCTACCGCACCACCGATGGGGGCCAGAGCTTCGAGAAGCGCAACAAGAAGTCGGTCGCGGGCTCTCCGCCCTACTACTACGGCCAGATCCGTGTCGACCCCAATGACGTCGAGCGTCTCTACCTTCTGAGCGTTCCCGTCATGACCTCTTCCGATGGTGGCGAGAACTGGTCAGGCAACATTGCCGGCAGTGTCCACGTGGATCACCACGCATTCGCCATCGACCCCGAAGATTCCCGCCGCCTGATTCTTGGCAACGATGGGGGCCTGCACCAGAGCTACGACCAGGGCGAGACCTGGTTCCACTACGAGAACCTACCCCTGGCCCAGTTCTACGCCGTAGGCGTGGACATGGCCGAGCCCTACAACGTCTATGGGGGCACCCAGGACAACGGGACGTGGGGTGGGCCATCCCGTTCGGCTCAGCGGGGTGGGATCCTCGGTCATGAGTGGTATTCCGTTGGTGGAGGAGATGGATTCTACGCAGTGCCTGATCCGCGCGATCCGAGCACTGTCTATGGCGAGTCCCAGTTCGGCGCGGTCTTCCGCAAGGACCTTGCGACCGGTGCCTCGAAGAGCATTCGACCCCGCCCGCGGGAAGGGGAAGGACGCTACCGTTTCAACTGGAACTCGCCCATCGTCATTTCCCACCACAATCACGAGATCGTGTACTTCGGCGGGAACCGTCTGTTCAAATCTTTCAACCGCGGTGACGACTGGCACGTGCGCAGCGAGGACCTCAGCACCCAGGATGAGGCCAAGCTTGCAGGTAATGTGCCCCACTGCACGATCACGACCGTGGCCGAGTCACCTTTCGACCCCAACAAGGTGCTCGTGGGTACCGATGACGGTCTGGTGCACCTGACCGCGGATGGCTGCCTGACCTTTACCAACCTCGCCGGTCGGTTCCCCGGTGTTCCCAGTGGCTGGTGGGTCAACCGGGTCGAGTTCTCGGCCCACGATGCCCAGCGCGCATGGGTGGTCTTCTCCGGCTACCGCGAGGACGACTTCCGGCCCTTCGTGTACACCACCGGCGATGGTGGCACGAGCTGGAAGCTCATCACAAGTGGCCTGCATCAGGCCCCCGTCAACGTGATCCGAGAGGATCCGGTGAACCCCGACCTCTTGTACCTGGGCACCGAGCTGGGAGCGTTCTACTCACTGAACGCGGGCGAGGATTGGCTGCCCCTGGGCGAAGGGCTGCCGACCATTCCCGTCTACGATCTGGCTGTGCACCCGCGTGACGGAGAGGTCGTTGCCGGCACCCATGGCCGCGGCTTTTGGGTCTTGAACGTGTCGCTGCTGCGGCAGTTGAGCGGGGAGGCCCTCACCAGCAGGGTGCACCTGTTCGACGTGCAAGACTATGTGCGTCTGCCTTCCCGCGGCAACTTTGCTTGGAGTGGCGATGGTGGCTGGGCAGGAAAGAACCCTCCCGGCGGCGTGAGCATCCACTACCGGCTGGCACAGGACGAGATGGAGAAGGCTGTCAAGCTGGAGATCTTCAACTCCCGCGGCGAATCGGTGGGATCCCCGAAGGCACCCTCCGAGGCAGGGATCCACTCTGTGCGCTGGACCGGAGGCGGTTCTGGTGGACGCTATGGCTCTCGCCGCTCCTCTGGGTTGAGCCCTGGTGAGTACCGTGCCGTACTCGGGGTCAACAAAGAGGAATACGAGACGTGGTTCGAGGTGCGTAGCATCAATCCGCGCGAGAAGTAGCCTCTCCCTGCGCGGGAATCGCCTCCGGACAACTAGACCGTGGGAATTTCCGCCCATGTTCCCCAGGATGGTCCGCCCATGCGATTCTCCATTCTCCTGCTGATCATCATGTCGCCCCTGACGGCGGCTCCGCTTTCCGAGCACCCCAACGTAGTTGTGATCTACGGCGATGACGTGGGCTACGGAGATCTGGGTGCCTATGGCGC
>MPMC02262189.1_pt1 | contig 15908 bp, 7 predicted proteins | sample 1617281 | NCBI WGS metagenome assembly MPMC02 (sample SAMN05944809, study PRJNA350692) | marine metagenome | biome: marine; feature: ODZ; material: water; isolation source: 100 m water sample filtered on 30 um supor filter | place: Pacific Ocean | collected 2012-04-09 | depth 100m m | reverse complement strand
CAACTATTGTTCGCCGTCATATTTAGAAGGGACAATCTGCTGGTACTGTGGTATTCTCTTCTTTCAACATAAGGAAATCTCCCTTACGTTTGAAACCCCACTTGTCATAGATGACAGGGAAATTCTCTGCTTTGTAACGTAATGCTTCAAAACTCTCTTGAGATAGTTCCCAATCTAAGATCTTACGTACATTAGCAGCGTTCCTGCACTGACGTGACTTGAAGCGATCCATTTTCCAGCGTCGCTCAGTCTCTTCAAATGTTGGTGGATACTGTTTGTACAATGCTTGTGCGTTCACAGTATTGTACTTAGCATTGTCATAATGCATGTAATAAAACTTCTTCATTCTTCTACCTCCTCAAAATAAATGCCATGAGTGTGGTTGAATACATCCAAGTCCATGAAGTCTTCACGTTGATACTTCATGCAATTCTCGTCCTCAGGTGCTACAATGAATTCTTCACAGAAGTATTGTGCATTGATACCTAGAGTACCAGCAGCTTGAATGAGTTCATCAGTTTGTTCTGCGTTACATCCTAATGCTTGTGTGCAATAGGCAACGTCTTCAGTTAATTGTTCAAAAAGGTTCATGATGCTAACTCACATGCTGCTATGTTCCAGTCATTCTTCTGTACATTTGTTTCACACTCAGTACATGTGAGTGCTGACCAAGCAAAGTGCCATACTACTGCTTGATTCTGACAATGAGGGCATTCAATGCATTTGCCTTGTTTTCCTGCCCTTGTGTATCTCGTTACATTCATGAAATAAAGAGCAAATATTAATGTGGTAGTTTCCTATCGCCCCTAACCCTGAAACTACCAAAGGGGATTAGAGCAGTTGGAGGAGTCAGTCCTTTTAAACCCACATCATGTGTCTGCTTCAGTGTCAGACTAGTGAATTCCTCTCAACATATGTACTATAGCATTAAAAAACCCCCTGTATAGGGGGCTTGTGACAGTTCTTCAAGTGACCTTGGGTGGTATCTTATTTGTATATGGTACACCACCAGCAGGTGTGATCACAAAACAATGTATGAAATAATCATCATCTATGTTAGCATTGGCAGCAATATCAGTAGTTTTGGGAAACCAATCAGTTGCAGTATCAACAGCAACACCCTGACCATCAAACTCATAGAATGTATAATGATCATCATTAGTATTAAATATTTCTCCCACTTCGTCTTGTGGTATTGAACCAGTTCCAGCACCGTCATAGTATGTCTTGACAGTTGCCTTCTTAGTATTAGATAATGTAAACCACTTAACGTTATCAATTACAAGAATATATTTGTTATTGGCTTTAGCATAACCTTTTGCTAAATCCCACAACCTCTTTGAATTCATGGATACTAGCATTATAATTCTCCTTTTTCAATAGCATCTAATAGAGCAGTAATATAATCTCTATTTACCTTATCATCATCTTCTTTCCACTTCTCTGCCATTGATCTAGCATCTTCTGCAACCTTATTACCATCAGAATCAAATGGTACAGCAGCTTTGGTGTGAATTGGTGATACCATCACTCTCATTCCACTCTCTCCACCCTTATCATCAGCAGTAACAGACTCAACAGTTGATGTTCTTGCAGCAATATAAAATGACATTCTCTGTGCAAATGAACTGAGTGTATTACTGTTCATCTTCCAAAAATGATAAGAACTACTGAGATACTCAGCATTTATTCCCTGATCACCAACAACCTCAGTAATTAAATCATCAATATTCAATGACTTCCTAGCATTATATTCATCTGGTGTTATAGGGAACACCACATCAAATGGTGTCTCAGCATTCTGAATCGTAGGAATATCTCTAATATATGCTCTATACTTTTTCCACAACAATTTATCTGCTGCTGATACTGGAGAATCCTCCATCATAGTATAGTCACTGTCTTGAAGCATAAACTTCCTAACAACAGCAATCTTCTTCCATGTTAAAGAATTTGTTCTTGCATACTCAGTCTCAATTGCCTTCTCATACCTGTTCTCTTCTACATCTCTAAATTCAATAAACTTCTCTTTTATTTTCTTGGCAAGATCATCAACATCATAATCAGGTAATCCAGCTGGATCAAACTCATACGATGACCATGAAGATGTATCTGTTTTAAAATCTCTCTTATACTTATTTCTTTGTACTAGATATGCTCCATCCTTTTTAACCATGAATACTTCTAATTTATCCTTGGCACTATCCCATAAAGGATATAGAAGTGGTGTAATATTGGTATCCCAATAACTATCACTAATCTGTTTACGAATACCATTGTATAGGATAGTCCTATCAAGAGCATTCAAATAGATATCAACATTCTTTGTTACTGTTACTGCCATGATTTACACTAAAATGCTTTTATTAGATATTTAGCCCTGTGGTATCTAGTCAACAATGATATCTCCTTCTTAGGAGTTGCTGTAACTGATACAGATACAGGTGTTGATGATGATAAGGTAAATGTTCCATCAGTGAATCTAATATTAGAATCTCCTGCTGTAATCTCTTTACGAATCTCATTTATACCAGTATCAGGACCACATGATCCTTCATTTCCTGGTAAGAATGCACTTACTGCTGGTACAAATACTCTAGTAGTGACTGGTCCATAAATGATACCAAATTGTGATATACCCCACTCATCTTCATTGTTATTAGCATTATCACCAGAATTAGAAGGTCTTGTTTGCTTAACTAATAGATACACACCAGTAGTTCTTGCAGGATTATTAGCATCAAGAGTAATGGTCTTATTAAAATATCCTCCTGTTGTACCATCACTAGATGTAGCAATCTGTTGAATATTTGTATAAGAATCACTATCAACATCAGTATTATACTGCAATTCTAATGCTTCTTCAGGGGCAGCACCACCATTAGTACCATTACCTTTAATAACACTAAAGACTAATTGTTCTGCTGAAGTAAGATCCAATGGTCCCATTCTCAACCATCTGTCTCCATCTCCAGTAAATCTAAAGAAATTATTTGTAGGATGACTAGCAGGTACAGATGAATGATTTGCCATTGCAACAAATGTTCCAGCAGCAGGAGATATTCTTGCAACATCATCACTAGAAGTATGCCAAATGTCTGCTAAATTACCAGTTGATCCAGTTCCTACAGTTGCCCAGTTCTCAGCATTAGTACCAAATCCAGGAACAGAGTAAACACGTCCAGCAGGTACTGTATAATCTAAAATTTGCTGTCCACCTTCTTGAATTGGAAGAGCTCTAACATAAACATATCCATCTCCACCATTTCCAGCAGCAATTGGGGAACCACCAGCACCAGCACTACCATAAGATCCTAGACTAGCAGAAACCTGTGATTGAATATCACTAGTAGTACCAGTAATACTCATTACTACTTCTGCACCAGCACCACCTCCACCACCAGATTTCTCAATAGCACTTCCTGTGTAGAATACTCTAAACCTAACAGATCCACCTGCTGAAGTTCCTTCATAACTGTTGGTAGGAACATTTGTCAAGAACTGACTGTTAGCAGCAGAACGACCAGCATATCCTCCATCACCAGATCCTGTATTTACGTGACCAGCACCAGCTTGTCCACCAGCACCACCGTCACCAGTTCCACCACCACCGAAGCCACCGCCTCCTCCTCCACCGCCTCCAGCGGTACATCCTGAGGAACCACCATGCTGACTATTACTAAATCCAGAAGGTGCAATAGCAGTTGATATATAATTACTATTCTGAGGATCTCTACCATTTCCACCATTCCAACAAAGATCAATCCATCCAGCACCATTATCTCCACCACCGCCAGCACCAGCACCACCGCCTCCACCAGCTCCAAGCAACCAACTTGCACCAGGTATTTTTATTCCAGTAGCACCACCACCAGCACCAGCTGAAGATCCATTACCCCAAGCACCTCTACCACCTCTACCACCTTTTGATCCACCAGCACCTGATCCTCCAACTGTTGCTGCTTCAGTAGAAACTCCAGTATATTGGTTCTTTCCGTCTCCTCCTTCTCCTCCTATCGTCCACTCAAAATTAGTAGCAAATTGAGGTGTAGGATTATTACCATTTGAACTACCAGTAATACCAGTTATCTTTCTACCCTTACCACGATCACCACCATATCCACTATAGTTAGATCCAGGAGTAGGGCAATTTCCTTGTAAATTCTTAGCACCATGACCACCAGCACCACCAATTGCTTCTAACTCAATATAATCAATAGAAGATTGTGCTGGTATTCTATTATCAGCAGATGCATTATAAGATCCATTAGAAGTATAAGACCCAGATGCAGGTTGATAGAAATTTCCTGAAGCTGGTGTTGTAGCATAACTACCTTGTCCTCCACCACCATCTGTGGCATCATCAGGTGTTCCACCTATACCACCAGCAGGAGTTGATTCGTCATTTGCTCCACCAGATGCACCACCATTACCCTGTGCATTTGTACTAAATGTAACACGATCATCATTTAACAATGCACTAGGATTTCCATCTGTTGATGTGATTGTAACTACACCACCTGATCCACCAGCACCACCAGAATCTCCTTTTGTTCCTCCTCTACCACCCTGAAGGGTAACTGTATAGGTAACAGGAGAACCACCTACATTTAATGTAAAGTTAACAGAAGCATTTCCACCATTTCCACCATTATTTGCTGACGTTCCACCACCTCCACCTGGTGCTCTCATTACAAAGAAATATCCTCTTACATCATCAGAAGAATTAAAACTTTGGGTAAAACTATTTGCTGATGTTAATGTTTGAGTCCACAATGGATCTCCATATTGATCAGGATCAGTAGAGAATATTGGTTTACCACCTATAACTACTGGTAAAGCATCAACAGACCATACATTAGGGGAAGGAGTATTTGTTTGATCCTGAAAATATCCTGCTGCTTCTCTTATAACAGTATTAGAAGATGCAGCTGTACCTGAAGTAGGTGCAGATGTTGGAGTATATGATATCCTCTGAGCATTCCAATTATCAGATATTACTTGGAATGTTCCATTATATTTTGCCGCTTCTCCCGTAAAACCAGCACCTGAAACTACAACCCAATCACCAACAACCAATCCATGCTCTGTTGTTGTAGTAATAGTTACTGTAGTACCATCACTAGTAACCGTATCAGTTGGAACATTTGGTGGTTCAGTAATAGCATACTCATAACATCCACTACCATCTTGCTTCAATTCTGTCTCTGTTCCACCAATGGTCATCTTAACATCATATAATCTTGCATATCCAGTTCCAGATCCTGCAAGAGGAGTTCCTTGAGTTACAAAATAAAGATTGTTTATTGTAGTAGCAGAACCATTATGAATTGTTACTGTTTGCCTACTACCACTGCCAGTACCCGAAGTAACAAGATTGCCTGTGTTATATCCAACATGTGCAGCACCATCATATCCAACAACAATCTTAGTAACATTAGCTATAGGAGTACCAAATGTTAACATACTCCAGTTAGCATTGGACTCCATTGTCATATCACAATAAGTACTAGCAGCACCATCAAAAGCATGTATTACTGGATGGAGTGCATTCAATTCTGGTAATGCATTATTACCTTGATCAGAATACGTTGGTAAATTAGAATTTCCAAATACTGTTGATAGTGATCCTCCAGAAAATTTCTGTTGTCTATCACCAACACCAGCACTATTACCATAAGTTGTCATAGCAGAGTTAACTGGTCTAGAATCAAGCAATCCATGAGAGTGACCTAATGCTTCACCATCGCTAGTTGCTGGTTCAAAATCAAGAATAGCACCTTTTATATTACTATATCCAGTACTAAAACGATCCATACCACCCAGTGAAGCAGGATATGTTTCATCTCTAGAACTGTGTAATAACTGGTGATCATGTTCTGGTGGTCTATTGAAGAAATAATCCTCCATTGGACCAATGGTAATCTTCTTTGATCCTGTAAGATATGCTTGTATTTGTGTATTAACACTAGAATATCCACTGGTAACTACATCACTAATAGTAAAAAATTCTGCTGGATCATCAATAGTAGTTGTTGGTAAAATCCACTTACCACCAATACCACCAACTGTAGCAGAAGACCTAGCTTCTACTAATGGTGTACCAGCACCAGCGACACCCTCACCCATACCAATTAACTTTCTCTCTCTATAATCAGGTATTTTAAACTTACCTAATAACTGAGGATAATCTGAACCATTATATACCTTTCTAACTCTAACCTTTGGATGTCCACTTATTACATTCTGAGTATTAGTAACTGTCAGTCTTGCATCCGAATTACCACCAGTAACAGTAATAATATTTCCCACTGTATATCCACTACCAGGATTATTAACAGCGATTGCCGTTATTGCTCCACTTGTTACTGTAGTATCAACAGTCAATCCTGTTCCACCACCAGTTGTAGCAACTCCAGTAGCAGAAGTATATCCAGTTCCTGCAACACCGATGGTCATACCAATAGGAGATTTCCTGACTCCACCACCAGTCTCAGTATATGCACCAAATGATGTCCAATCTTGATTAAATGTTGTACTAGATACTCCTCCAGCAAGTCCTTTTACAGTAACACTATCCTCATAATGTGGACTAGATTCTAATGGTTCTGGTCTAGCATCAATGAGACGAAACTCACCATCAATTTTTACAGCAGCCCATCCAGCATTATTAGCAGCATTATCATATCTTACTGCTTCTAACTTATGTAATGTTCCTGTTGGTCGTGATCCATCACCCCCTTGTGTAGTCTGTGCTATAGTAGTCCAACCAGTACCATGATTTACCCATGCTCCTTGCGTACTAGCATCAGACCACACCCTTGACTTAGTATTACCATTACCAGATGGATCATATATTTCTACTTTAAAATTGTATGATATATCAGTTGGTGGATCAAATACTAAACCACCTGCTCCTACTGCTCTACCTGCTGTAATGTCCTCATCAAACGCAAGTGTCTTATCAATTGGGCTACCACTTGATGCTGTTAAGAAATTACTCCAAGTTATATTACCTGTATTGTTTATTGGTGCAGCAGTACTAGAAGTACCTGCTGTGAAATCTAAATGTGCAATACATGCTTGACCATTACTAAGTCTAGCAATAACATTGAACCTGTAGATATTCTTCGTATTAGTATCTGGTTGTGGTCCAGAATACCCAGTAGTTGTTACCCATTCATTAGGTGAAGAAGCAAGAGGTCTAGGAGTTGCAGCTCTATCAACAGTATTCTTTATAATAGTTGCACCTGCTGGTAATGATGCTACATTAGCATTAATGCTTGTAGTTGTAGCAGGAATATTTGTTATATGCCATTGAATCTGATTAGCATTGGACATATCCTGAAGATATATCTCCCATGTATCAATACTAACAGCAGTTGGTAGTCCAGTTAAACCACTCCAAGATAATTGAGGAGACCAGTTCTTAGCATCTGTATACTCATCATATCCAGTTGTATTAAAACTAGTAGGATCATTCTTTGGAACAGTACCATAATATTCTATCGGAAGAATAGGATATGTATCTTGTGTTTGAATTAGAGTACTAGAACTGATAGACCAATTAACATCAACAGTCTCAGTTGCAGTACCAACTATGAATCTATGTACTGTAGTATCTTGTCCAGATGTTTTTAAACTTTGATAACTGCTATTAAATTCCAATACCTTAGGACTATCAGCAGTAAATATCCCTCCACCTGGCATTGCACCCATGCCACCAACAAATGTTACCTCACAATTATTTGGTAATGCACGTGATTTATATGTTAATCCTGATCCAGGCGGTGTATAAGATTTTTGATATACTTCTGCATATAAATTACCACCATCAACAAAAGTTCTGTAAAATGATCCAGCAGTACCATTATCAGTAAACAGAATAGAATTATTGTTAACTGGATTAGTTAAACTATTTGCATCAGTGTCAGCATTATATGTGTTCTTAATGATATCATATAATGCAGGATAATCATTAATATCATAACTTAATCCATCACAATATAAAAATCCTTTTTGAGTGTAATGTGGTGAATTAATAGATTGACCAGGTGGTGGAGTATATCCAGTTTCCGTTATGGATGTTGTAAACCGATTCGCAAAAGTCGGCACAATAGCTCCAATAGCAGTATACGATCCCTGCTTATCGGTGTAAAAATTCTCGTAAGTTGATCTATACGTGGCCATCAGATCTTAATCAGGTATTCTGTTATTATGTAAGGCTGTATGTATTTATCTGCCTTAGGACTGGTATTAGTTGTAAAACTAAGATTGGATGTAAGTCCACTATCTGCTCTAGCAGTAGAAGCTCTTGTTACCATCTTATATGTGTGTGGATGTTCATCAGGATCTAAATCCAATCTATGCCTATGCTCACCTGTATTACCAATTCTACCAGTCAATGTAGTTAAATTAGTAACAGCACCGTATCCTTCTTGATATAATGTATCAAGAGGAGCCCAAGGCATATTCTTATCTCCCTGTAGATCAGTTTGTAGAACATTACTACTTGGTCTAGTATCTGAATAAGATAATCCATCATCACCACCCCAACATACGCCAAGAAAAGTAGCACAATCACAATCTTGTGTCCAAGTCGGACCTACCATTGAATGATCAATATTATTACCAAAATATGTAATAACACCTTCATTACTATCTCCTCTGTTACAGTCACCAGGGTCACCAGTAACAGATAAAGTAACGTTCCAATCAGTTTTATTAAAACTACCTAACTCACTACATGTCGTCTCATCTGGCCATAGACAATAACCAGAAGAAACAAAGTTAGCACAACCACTCCAACATGCACCCCACTGAGTAACAGTAGTAGGACCATAAGTTGCAGATCCACCAACCTGAACTGTACCACCACCAGTTCTAAACTGTAAAGCATTAGTAAATGCCCAGTAACATAAAGGTTGAGGTGTATTCCACCACCATTGACATACATTAAGAGTACTCTTAACTCTCTTTGAATTCCTTTGTCTACCAGAAAAATGATTACCATTCACATCTTTCTGCCTAGCTCTTAAAGTTTCACTCCTATGCATATGTGGTTGAAATGCATTCTGAGCAACTTCAGAAGTAAAAGTATAAGATCCTGTCTCTAATGCAAATCTAGGTTCACCTCTCAAATCAGTAGTTTGTGGTGGTATATAGAATGATCCAGTATATGTTATAGTAAAAGGACTTTCAATATTAGCAATAACACTCAGTCCAACACCTGCTTTTAATTCTGTATTATCAGATGCATTAATAACCTCTAAATCATTATATGTACCAATATTTGCAGATGTAGTCGCTCTAATATGTTTACTTCTCAAATCTGGTAACTGAAACTGAGTGGTAGTTAATGCTTGTGTTGATTTTTGATACTTAGATGAATTTCCCACACCTAATACAATAGCAAGAAGAGGATAATCACCAGAAGATAGCACTCTTCCATCACATCTTAAATATCCAGCTGGTAATATTTTCTTATTCATGGAAGAAACAGGATCATTATCTGCAACTTCAACAGGAAAGGATATTATACTTCCTGTAAGGGATCCATGTATTCCTTTTGCTTCATTATAGAAAACTGCCATTAGTATGCCCTCATAATATACATCATCGTTGTAGATGGTGTATTTGGATTAATAGCAACAGTCAAAGCAGTATCCTGAGTAACTGGATTTGATGTTCCTGTAGAAACATCATTAACTAGAAGCGTAGTTGGTATTGAAAGACCGTCACCCATACTTACCTCCATTGCATCATGAGCATGAGATCTTAAATTACCATCTGCCCATCTCTCACTGTCATGATTAAGAGTAGTAGAATAAGTATTACCTGTCATTGGTGGTACATTAGTATTAATAGGTTGACTACCAGTGTAACTCATATCTGCAATATAAGATTGAGGCATTCCAGATCCTCTAAGTGATGTTGGAATATCTAATGAAGCATAAAAATTTCTTTTACCACTATACCTTCCTGGTGGTGGAAATACTCCAACATAAGCATCGGCAGCAACAGCAGCAACACCACTATAATCATCATTATATCCAACAGTGTTATGCAAATTACCAACTGCTCTCGTAGTTGCTGGAGTGCCAGGATATACATCAATATCAGGTAATTTTAAATTTGTATCTGGTTGACCATCATTATTGGTATCTGCTCCAATATTCTTCTGACCATCGGTAAGAACCATAGAGATGCCGCCATCAGTTTGATCGTAGAAAGTGATATATTGTAATCCTGGAGTGAATGTCTGTGCAGCACCAGTACTTGATCTCTGACTGGCTGGGTTTATACTTGAAGTACTTGATACGCTGTTTGCTCTAATATCTTTACCAGGAACAAACTCCAATAATGGAGACGCTTGAGGAAAAGCACTGTAGAACTGAGAAGCATCAGTTGTATCTATTGCTCTATGTGTATGCCTAGGCATATGATTAGTACCCAACTTCCTTGGTATAACGTATACAGTAGTAAAATATATGGGATCTTCCATTGTAATCCCTGTTATCCTACCAGCAAGATTAGCAGATGCCTCCATTGCAAAAACAAGATCAATAGCAGTAGAATCTTCTGTTGGTGCTTGTGTACCACTAGAACCATTTGGACTGAGGTATGTACCAATAGTCAACAAATTATTATACCTATGATCAGCTGGTACAGGTGGAGTAGCAGTTGGATTTCCTGCTGGATATACTGTCGCATCACTAATCCTAGTTGCCTCAATATCAACTAGAGCAATTTGATTTAAATTTGGAAGATCAAATGTATCAACTGGTTTATTAGGATCATGTCCTGATCTACCTGCTGGTGGATTATATGGGAAACCCTTACCACCATTACTGGTAAATATAATACCAATATTCAAACCTTGTTGTTGTGTTTGATTAGAAGGAAATGGTCCATATACATTGCCAACTGTCCTCGCAAGAAGAGGATAATCAGCAGCATATAATCCTTTCTTAGAAGAATTGCAAACTATCCACCCAGATGGAACACCATCATCTCCAGCACCAGAACCACCAGCCCAAGGCATAATGGTTCCAATAGGTGCTTGCTGAGAAGCTTTGATACGATTGTAACTACCCATTTTTTAAACCTCCTTCAACCACCAACCAGAAACAGATCCTCCAACACTATTTCCTAACGAATCTGTCCCTCCTATGTATACTAGTGTGAGACCTGCGTGAGGTGTTTGGACAATCATTTCTCCAGCATTATATGGAGTAGATCCTGCAAGTCCTAAGGTTGTACCAGAAGAATCACCCTGAACTCTCGTTCCACTACCTTGTGCTCTAATAACAAGTGATGTATTATATGTTAAGTTTCCACCCACATCAATGATGCTAACTGCATCTCCACTAACAGGAGCTGATGGTAGATATACAACAAAAGTATCACCTGTTGATATATTAGCAAAATACTGAACATTTGATTTCAGATACTTATCTTGCTCATCAGCACCAGTTGCAAGATACCTAGCATGACGACCACCGTTGCTATTATAGAAGTTCTCAAGTCCAAACGAATCAATTGAGTTATCATGGTTGACGTTAAAGCTATTAGCACCATTAACACCAAGTTTGTTAACACTAAACTTAGCAGTTGCAGTTGGTGATTGTGATGTATCACCATTAACTGTTAGTGTGCTACCAGCAGTAACATTTCTACCAATATCAACACTAAATGCTACTTCACAACCGAACTGTGCGATAGACTCAGGACATGAAGTTGGGTAAATGGTAAGAGCACCTCTACCAATAATACCAGCTTCAAATGTTATAGTACCAGCATGATTTGCGTGACCATCATCATTAGTTAGACTTAATATCTTAGTACTTCTAACAGAATCATAGATATCAATCTGACCACCTACCATCTCAAGATCCTTATTAATCTTGAGATCACCACGTGTATTTGTAGCAAGACCTTGATGCTTAAACTCATTCATCGTTGTCTGATGAGAAGTTCCAAACAACATTCCAGTTGCAATGAACCACTGATCAGTGAATAGTTGAGTAGATCTAGTATCAACAAACCTGATCAACTGCATGTAATCAAGTTTCTGCTGTGTAATGTAACCCTTCTCAAGAATACAAGAAACATAATCGGTAGTTACACCACTTATAGTTCTCTGTCTTAAAGCAATATCAGTTACATGAGAAGTATTTGCATACTTCATAATCCTGATAACGTGAGCACCATTAACATCATTGATGTCAGATCCAGCAAGATAATCTGTTAATGTTCTAGCAGTTGTTCCTTCTTGTGCTGGAATACATCTAATGATTTTAGCAGCTGAATCTATAGCAGCAACCTTCATTATCTCCATTACTGGAGCAGTTGTTCCAGAAGGAGCACCCCAACCATTAATACTATCACCATATGCATCAAATGCTGACTTCTTAATAACAAGAACCAAATCATCAACAGCATATGCACCCTCACCTGTTCCTAACTGATTAACAGTTAAGTAAACAGATCCAGGAACAGTTCCAGTAGCAGCAACAGCAGTTAAGTGTGCTCTTGGACCTCCAGTATTAAGATACTTAGGATCTACCCAATAAGAGTATGCTCTTATATGATCTTCTATAGCACCGAATGTAGTTACTGAATTAGCAGCAGACTCAGGTGTTGGTAGAATCCTCTCAACATCTATTCTTTTATATTGATTACCTAATTCAAGAACACCTGAACAAGTATCAAGATTCAAGATATTCTGCTCATTACCATCAGTAATATTAAACTCTTCGTTTCTAGTAGCTTTAAAGTTAACAGAAGTTAGAGCAGCTCCATTACCAATTGGTTTAGATAGTTTAATTGAATTTGCGTCAATCTCAACAACCTTTGTATCAGGTGCTACAACTACAGGATGAGTAGAATCAAATGTAGTTAACTTAATAATATCTCCCAACTGTATCTGAGAAATGTCATTAGTTGTTAATCCAGTAAGACTCTGTGTGCCAGAAGTAGCAAGATTAGCTGGGAATGATGCTCTGCTTGTACCAGTATCATAAACCCTTACAGTCTTATCACAACCACCATTAAGATTCAAGGAATTATTAATGGTTGTAGTACCAGTGATAATTGTATCACCAGTTACAGAGTTAACTTCAAATACTGTCTTCTCAGGATTGCCACAATCAGTAACTCTAAGTTTCTGTGTTATTTGACTCTGTAAAGCAGCAATCTTAATAACCTCACCTGCACTTGGTGTGGTAGGATCACGATCAACAATCACATAATCATTAGTTGTTAATCCACCACCAAATTCTGCAAGATCTAATAGATCCTGTGGTCCTGTATTGTCAAGTCCAATCTTAGTCCATGTAGAATCAAACTGAACATTAACTTTGTAAACAGGAGTTGTATCTGGATGATTACCAAGAGTATCAGTGAAAGTACCAAATGGTTGCTTCTTAACCTTCAAATAATATGGAGAAGAAGATACACTTGTTAAACCAGTTACCTGGAATATTTCAGGATGTCTAACTGGTGATGTATTAATACCAGTATCAACAATAACATAATCTTGTAACGAGAAGTATGATCCAGGAGCATTTTTAAGTGGTAAGTAATACTCGTCACCACTCAATGCAGGGAAAGATGTATTTGTTGGTGTAGACTGGAATGTAGCAATTGTTCCCCAAACACCAGCACCAGCAGTATCAACCTGATTATAATCTGGATCAGCAATAGTCTTAACTAGTACAGTTACAATATCAATATTCTTATTAGGATTAGTAGCACTATAAGGAGAACTAACACCATCAGCATGTGTTGCAATGGTAGATCCTAACTGTCCTCTATCACCAGTGAAACTAAAGGAAACTACACCACCACAGAGTTCTATGTCTCCATTGAACTTAGCAGAAGCAACAACTTCTAAAGAGTTATTGATCTTAGTAGTACCACCTTGACCAGCGATATTAACTTCAGAAGCATTAAGACCAAAGTTAATTACAGAAGGACCACCAGAGTTAGAGAAGAACTCAACCTGACTAGCATTAGATTTAAGATTTACAGTTCTATCAGGTTGAATTGTAGTATCATTATACCTGTAACCAATCCATGCATCACCATCAACACGTAAACTTCTTGTTCCAATATTGGTGTATGAATAATCCTCATTGTTAGCAATATTACCACCAATCTTAACCTGAGACCATTGAGCAGTATTTAATGCTCCATCAGCTGTATCACCCAGAGATACAATACTAGCAGTGCTTGTATCACCAATCTTAATATTCTGTGAAGCAGTTGCTACATTACCAATCTCAATGTTTCTCGCATTACCACCAATCTTAAGACCGTTAGCAGGAGATGCTCCAGATACATTACCAACAAATGTGTTGGTCATGAACAGATTAACTGTACCATCAGTAATGGCAGTTGTTACATCAGCAGCATTAGAACTACCAGCACCACCACCATTGATTGCAACATCACTTTCAAACGTAGCATCACCAGTAACCTTAGCGGTTCCCTTAACAGTTAGAGAATCAGTTGTTTCTGCCAGAGTTGTATTAACACCAACCCTACCACTATTTGTAGTAGAAACTCTGAATGTTGCTGCGTTAGCAGGAGTTCCACTATCACCACCAACTAAGAATGCATTGTCTTGATTAGTTTCTGTCTTAGTTGTGGTAGCCTCACCAGTATAATTAGCAATTGATTTACCACTAATAAATGCAGTACCAACTACATCTAAGTTAGCACGTGGATCTGTTTCAGCAGAAACAAATGCTGTCTCATATGCTGAATGTGCAGAACGTGCTACTGTATTAATACCAAGCTTGTAATTACCTATTGTTTGAGTATCTGTTCTGATAGATTCAGCACCAAGTACACCCAATTCCTTCCATCCAGAAGTAGCAAGTGCGGCAGTCGCAGCAGTAGGTTGAGTAGACCAAATCCACTCAGTACCAGGAGTGATAACTTCAGTTATATTAAACTGGCATGTATCAGAGTTATTAGCAAATCCACTATTAATTAAGTGAACTCCATTAATCTTAGTCTCATTGGTATCCTTGAGTTTAAACTCCATACCAGCAGTAAGACCACCAGCAATAACATTACCATTATTAATACCTGTCTTCCAAGTAATAGTAACAGTAGTACCATTATTAGGACCAGCAGCAAATGCTAGTTTATTAATCTGACCTTCTACATCTACAAAGTTATTAGCAAGAATCCAACCAAGAGAACCACTTGCTTGTGTAGAATCTCCCTTGAGTAAAATATCACCACTTAAAGGAGATCCAGCACCATTATAATCAACAACCTGAAGTGCATTAAATGTAGCACCCTGATCAGGAGTTATATTAGATGCTATATTACTTGATCCAGCAATATGTGTCTGAATCTTATATCCTTGACCAGAACCATCAGAACCACGTTGGTTAAACTGGAAGATTGCAGATGCAACTCTGTTACCAGCAATAATAATATTACCAAGAGTTTGGCGATTCTTCTGCATTGATGTTGTATCAAGAGTAGAATCATCCTTAGTATTAGATACGTTTGAAGTAACCTTAAGTGATGTTAGAACACCCTTAGTAGGATCACCAAGAGTGGTATCTCTAACAGTTGCAGGAACATTAACTGTTACAGGTGAATTGAATGTGCTTGTCTTATCACTATTCTCACCACCATTAACTGTGATATACTCGTTAAATGTAACAGGAGTATCAAATGTAGTAACAAGGTTACCGATTGCATCATCCTCATCAGCAGAATCAACAAGTGATGCAGATTCTAGGAATTCTTCTTCACCAGTAATAGCATCAATCTTACGGTTGCCAATGTATAGGTCACCATTAGAGTTAAGACCAGTATAGAATACTAAACCACCATTCTGCTTCTTAGACTGAGCATAGAAGTCTTGAATAGAACTGAGT
>MPMC02187648.1_pt1 | contig 15923 bp, 13 predicted proteins | sample 1617281 | NCBI WGS metagenome assembly MPMC02 (sample SAMN05944809, study PRJNA350692) | marine metagenome | biome: marine; feature: ODZ; material: water; isolation source: 100 m water sample filtered on 30 um supor filter | place: Pacific Ocean | collected 2012-04-09 | depth 100m m | reverse complement strand
GGCTCAGGCGCGGACACGGGCTCAGGGGCCGGCGCAGGCTCAGGAGTCGGCGCGGGCACAAATTCACCAGATAAGCCCTCCTCTCCGGTCGAGGATCGGCTCCTACCATCCAGAGCCTCCAGAGCTGCCAGAAGAGCCTCCCGCTCCTCCACGTTGCGAGAGGCCAGGAAGCCCATGAACTCCAGTTCGGCTGGCTTGTGCTGATGCCATATCCCGCTCAGGGTCCCCTTCACACTGTGAATTTCCTCCCCGGTCTCCTGCTTGAGGGCCGCCAGTCCAGCGCTCAGGACAGCAATTTCCTCGGACTCCTCCTCCTCAAGGGACCTTAGTTCGTCTTTCAGGTCTTCAAGGGACATCGCAATCCAGCCAACTGCCAGCAGGACCACCACCCCCATCACTCCAGCTACCAACCGGAACTTTCCTCCGTCCGCTGCCGGTTCGGCGTCCCTAAACAACTCTTGTCTCTTCTCCTCCGTCATCCCGTCGCCATTTCCCTTTTAGACAAAGGTTCACGTCTTTGTCTAGTGAGGCCTTGGGGAAGTTCTCTCCGAGCCGATCCCAGACCGATTCGCTCTCAGCGCCTTCCTTCAAAGGCACGCGATACTGTGAGCGCATCCGCGTGTTCCAGGTCCCCCCCTGCTGGCAGCCCCTGGGCCAACCGGGTCATCGAACAATCCCGATCCCCGAGCAGACCGCCCAGATAATTCGCCGTGGCCTCCCCCTCCACATCCGCGCTCAGCGCCAAAATAATCTCCACCTGCGGCAAACGTTCCACCCGCTTCAGAAACGATGCGATCCGCAGGTCATCCGGACCGACATTATCGAGGGGCGAGAGCTTGCCTCCCAGGCAGTGATAGAACCCCTTGAAGGCACCAGAGCGCTCAATGGGAAGGACATCCGTGGCCTGTTCAACAACACAGAGCTGGCCCGTATCGCGTCCGTGAGATGAACAGATCGGACATCCCTCCACGGTGGCGAAAAACCCGCACTCGGGACAGGAGGTGACCTGGCTGACCGCCCTCTGGATCGATTCCGCCAGCGCATTGGGCTGAGCCTTGGCACTCTGTAACAGCCACAGGGCCATCCTCTCCGCGCTCCGCGGTCCCACGCCCGGAAGACGCCTGAGTTCCTCAATCAGATCGCTGACTGGTTGTGGGTAGTCGGCCCGGGCCATGAAGGAGAATAGCGCCTCCAGGCCCGGTTGTCAGCACAGTCCGCCCGTCAGAAGTATTCTCCTCTCCTCAACCTGTCCTGCGCCCCTGCTCCTTGGAGATCGAAATAACCTTTCCGTCACCCGGCAAACCCACGATTTCACAGGGCATGGGATGGTGGCACGCCCACAGGGTAGCGCAAAAGGCACTCCACCCTGCACAGAGGAGCGCAACCACGGGACTCCAGAAAACACCCCAGAGCGCAACCACGGGGGAGGCGGCGGCCACCAGCACCAGGAAGGTTGCCGCCAGAAGCAACCGACGGGACAGACCAGGCACCTCCAGAAGCAGGAAGGTCAACCCGTAGATCAGGACCAGAAGCACCAGGACCGCCCACCACGGTTGACCACTTACCTCCAGAAGGAACCCAGCTTCCTGATAGCGCACCAGAAGTGCCTTCTCTGCATCCAGCAAAAGCCCGGAAACGCGCAGCACAAGGCCGATCGCCATAGCGAAACTGCCCACCACGGCCGCCACCGTGAGGGGGTGGTGGTGGGCCGAGTAATGGTCTTTTGGGGTATCAGCCATCGTGGGAATCGCTGTCGCCCGGGGCATCTTCCGTTCCGGCAGCATCACCACGATAACTCCTGACCACCAGTTCACTCAAGTACTTGTCCGGATCCTTCACGGCCTCCGGGCCCAGTTCAAAGCACGCTCGGCCCGTGTTTTTCTGGATCAACTTGAGGCCAAACTGCACGTCTCGAAACCGCTGGCGGCACAACTGAAGAAGGCTTCTCCCCTGACTGGCGGCTTCTTCCGTCAGTTGGGCAAGGGCCTCAGCGGTCAGAACCAGTTCCACCCCGTGCTCCTCCCGGAAGTCGCGACAAAACACCTCCAGTTCATGGGCAGCCTTCTCCACGTCCACCTGGCGACCCAGTTCACGATACTGCTCAAGTAGTTCCTCCCGGCCGTCGATCAGCTTGTCCGTGATCGTGAGTTCGGAGACTGAAGTTCCTGGTAACTCAAACTTGAAGTCCCGCAAAAGACATTCGCACACCGTCATGAGGGCCCGGGCGCCGGTATTCTCCTTTTCCGCCAGGTCCGCAATCCGCCCGATTGCGCTGTCTTCAAAACGAGCTCGGATCCCGTAGGCCTCGAACTCACGCTCATACTGCCGCAGGAGACTGCCCTCCGAAAACTTCATGATGTTCTTGAGATCCGCAGCACTCAGTTTCTCGCATACCACCCGGACCGGCAGCCGTCCGATGAATTCCGCTTCAAACCCGAAATCAATGAAATCCTGGGTCTCCACCTGGTTGAAGAGTTCCCCGTCCATGGGACGTTCCACCGGATCTGCCCCGAAACCGATCTGCCCTTCACTGAGACGCTTACGCACCACCTTCTCCAACCCGGAAAATGCTCCGCTCACGATGAAGAGAATATGACGGGTATTGACCGTGTCCTTGGCTGACCCACCACCCCGCTGCATGTTCATCATCGATTTCATCTGGCTGCGGATGTCCATCGGGTTGGTGAGCGGCACCTCGGTCTCTTCCATCAGTTTGAGCAGGGTCGTCTGCACCCCCCGCCCACTGACATCCCGGCCGATCATTTCGCTACGGGTGGCCAGCTTGTCGATCTCATCAATGTAGATGATCCCGAACTCAGCCAGTTCGACATCCCCCTCGGCCTTCTGCACCAGGTCGCGCACCAGATCATCCACATCCCCACCCACATATCCGGTCTCCGAGAACTTGGTGGCATCAGCCTTCACGAAGGGAACCCCGATCAACTCGGCAATGTGCTTGATCAGATAGGTCTTTCCCACTCCGGTGGGCCCCACCACGATCACGTTCTGCTTCTGTAACTCGATCCCTTCCGGCAGTTTCCCGTGCTCGTTCTCCAGACTGCGGAGGTATTTGGCGTGATTGTAATGGTCGCACACTGCAATCGAGAGCGCCTTCTTGGCCTCATCCTGCCGGATCACGAAGCGATCAAGGTGCGCCTTGATGTCACGGGGAATGTAATTGAACTCAAACACGCTGTCAGCGGACCGCTCATCAGAAACCTCCGGTTCATCATCCTCCACCTCCTGATTCATCCCTGGCATGGTCCACTGGACGTTGCCCATCTTTCCAAAGAGCTCCTGCAGACCACGCTGTAACTCCTCCGGAGTCGGCCCCGTCCCCGGACCTTTCTTGTCATCATCAGACATCGGGGCGGAACATCGTCCCAAAATCGGTCTTGTCAATAATTGCCGGTGGCACAGACCACCTGCTTCCCCTTACCCCCCGAAATTCTCCAGAATCTGGTCCCACCGCTCCCGGAAATCGGAACGCAACTCGATCAACTCCCCTGCCATTCCACGAGCCTCGTCCTTCAGGTCGCTGAGCCAGGCGAACGCCACAGCCTGCAGCAACCGGTCTCCCTTATTCTCCACGGTGTTCGGATCGTCGATCAGGACGCGATGCAGAGCCAGCAGGGGACCCGGCCCGATTTCCTTCCAGCTCAGGGAAAGCGCTGCGCCATCCTTCTCCACCATCAACCCCCCTTTCTGGGAACCGATGATCTGGGTGTAATGCGTGCCACTACGCGTGTTGAGAACCACTCCGTCGGCCCCGGGACCCAGGGTGCGGGCCAATTCCTCGATGAAGATCTCCGCTTCCCTGCAGAAAAAGAGGAGCACTGCTCGCTGATTCCGTTCCAGCTCGCCGGCCAATTCGATCTTCTGCAACACCCTGGCCCCTTCCGGAAACTGGGCATTCGCAAAATGCCTCCCGGCCACTTCCTCAAGCAGAACCCTCCAGTCATCCTGCACTTTTCGAGTCCGGAGATGTCTCAATCTCCCCTTCAGCCCGCTCTGCCAGACCTTCACGTTGAAACGGGCCCGTCCCCGCGTCAGCAGGGAGGCATAGAGTTCGTCCAGTGCTTCAATACCGGCCTGCAACTCAGCCCTGCTTTTTCCTTCGGTCCCGTAATCCGCCTTCCCCAGAAGATTGTAATCCTTGAGGTAGCGCCGGGCCAACTGCCGATAGGTGCTCATCCATTCCGCTTTCGGCCAGGGCCCGTTCCGTGAGAGTTTGCTGAACATCGCGTGCGCGCGTTCCAGTTCACCCTGCTCCCACATTTTCAACGCCATCGCGAAAAAGACCGTCGCCCGAAAGGGGTTGTCCAGCACCTCCGGCACGCGCTCCTGCGGAACGAAGCGCAGATCGGTGAGGAGTTCCGCAGCCGACTGCAGCCGCCGCCCCATCACCGTTTCCGCGGCCTGACGCTCGCCGACAAAATCGTAGAGATCGGCCAGATGCTGACGGGCATCCGCACTTCGTCCGTCCAGAAAGGCCGCTACCGCGGCCTCGAAACCCGCCCAGGCCGCCGTTTCGGTGGGCGCCTGCCCGTTATGCCAGACCCGGAGAAACTGTTCCTCCGCCACCACGAAGTCATCATCGACCAGAGCCTGCCGTGCGCCTTCGTAGGTCTCGTTAATCTGCATCGCCACTTCCGGGTCCAGAGTGGGATTGTGTTCCGGATCGAGAACCAGATGCGGCCCCTTCGAATCCTCCTCTTCCGGATCGTCCCTGCCCACCTTGAAGAAATAAATCCCTCCCGCCACCAGGGCAGCGAACACCACCACCCACACGCCCAACAGCCAGACCCGGCGATGGGCGTCATGCCGCTCCCGTCGTTTGGCGCGGATTGCGCCGTGCACGGGCACCTTCGTTCCTTTCGCCTTCAGGACCATTCGGACCATTTCCAGGTCGGCCCGAAACTCCTCGTAGTCCTCGAATCGCCGGGCCGGATCATGCATCATCGCCCGCTCCACGATCTGCACGATCTCGTTGGAAAGCCAGGGTGCCATCTTCTTCAGGGAGGGAATCTCCTTCTTGGCCTCGCAGGCGGCCTGGTTGGTGACCTCCTTCAACTTCACCGGCGGAGCACCCGCCAGAGCGTGGTAGAGCGTGGCCCCGAGAGCATAAATGTCCGCCCGGTGATCTTCCTCGGCGTGCTCAAGCACCTCCGGAGCCACGTAAGTGGGAGTGGCCCAGATCTCGTCGGAACGAACCGTCCCTTCCTCCGTCAGCAGCGAGAGCCCGAAGTCCACCAGTTTGGCTGTCTCAGCCTCGTCGATGAGGATGTTTCCCGGCTTGATGTCCCGGTGAATGAGTCCCGCACTCCGAGCAGCCCGCAATCCGTCCACAATCTGTAGCGCCAACCGGATCACGGCATCCTCGGGCAGGGCTCCGTGCACCGACATGCGCTCGTCCAGGCTCTGCCCCGGGACGAGTTCCATCGCGATGAAGTAACGCTCGAAGGCCCGTCCCACCTTGTAGACCCGCACCACATTGGGATGACTGACCGTGGCCGTGAGCCGGGCCTCGCTCTTGAACTGCTCCTCACGCTTCTCGTTCGCGGAAAACTTTTCTTTCAGGACCTTGACCGCAATTTCCCGATCCAGGGTAAGATCACGGGCCACGAACACCACGCTCATCCCCCCGAAGGCGATACGCCGGACAAGGTGATAGGGTCCCATCTCGGTTTTCACCCTCACCTCCTCCCCGCATTCCGGGCAGCGCACGCGGGTGTAGGGACCCACGTCCGTCACATCCATCTCGCCCGAGCAGTTCGGACAGGTGGCCAGGTGCGCGCTCACCCCGCCAAGGTAGCGGTAGCGCCGAGCCGGTAGCAAGGAGCGTTCTGGGCCGCGCGCCGCGCGCCATCACCTCGTTACTTGCTCCCTGCGGCGTCCTGCCCCACCCTCCGCCCGTGACCATCACCGTCCAGGGGGACCGCGGAGAACGGCTCGATTTGTTCCTCGCCCGGGAACTCCCCGAGCTTTCCCGCTCGCGCATCCAGGCTCTCCTGAAGGACGGACACATCCTCCTCAACGGCAGCAGGACAAGACCTCGGACCCCAGTCACCCCCGGTGACTCCATCACCGTGAAGCTCCCCGACCCGCAACCGTCGAACCTTGTCCCGCAGGACATCCCCCTCGACATCCTTCACGAGGACGAAGACGTCATCGTCATCAACAAACCGGTGGGACTGGTCGTCCATCCCGCGGCAGGCAACCCCGATGGCACTCTCGTCAATGCTCTCCTTCACCATTGCCGGGGAGAGTTGCCGGGAGTGGGTGGCGTGGAGCGGCCCGGAATCGTGCACCGTCTCGACAAGGAAACGAGTGGCTGCATCGTGACCGCCAGGACCGATCGCGGCCTCCAGTCGCTCCTCGGGCAATTCTCCGCCCGCCAGACCACCAAGCTCTACCTGGCGGTCACCGAGCGCTCCCCGGTGCAACCCTCCGGCTCCATCTTCACCCACATCGGACGTCATCCCGTCAACCGCCAGAAGCAGGCCGTCCTCAATCCGGGGGCGGGATCGGGACGACCCGCCATTACCGACTACCACGTCCTTGCCAGAAACGAATCCCCTCCCTGGGCTCTTGTCCTCTGCCACCTGCACACCGGCCGCACCCACCAGATTCGCGTTCACATGAAACACCTCGGCTGCCCCCTTCTGGGCGATCCCGTCTATGCGAAACCCAGTCGCCAGCCGGTCGAAACCGGGCGTCTCATGCTCCACGCCTGGCGTCTCGGCTTCACCCATCCCGTCAGTGGCGAATTCAAAACCTGCGAGGCACCCCTTCCGCGGGAGTTTGAACCCTTCCTCCCCGACCCCGATTGCCTCGAACTCATCCGCAATACCAGTCCGGACGCTCTCGGGGCAGCCCTCCATCCGGACGCCTGACCCTCCACCCGAACATCCACCCCCTCCTCCGTGAAGATCACCTTTCTCGATTCCTCCACCCTCACCCGCGGCGATATCGACTTCACTCCCCTGGAAGCGCTGAGCACCTTCACGCACCATGAGCACACCGCACCCTCCGAGGTCGCCGAGCGTTGTGGTGAGGTGGAGGTCATTCTTACCAACAAGGTCGTCCTCGATTCCGAAATCATCGAATCCCTTCCCGACCTGAAACTCATCCTGGTATGTGCCACCGGTGTCAATGTGGTCGATCTCGAAGCGGCCAGGGCCCGGGGCATACCGGTCTGCAACGTGGCCGGTTATTCCACCCCCAGTGTGGCCCAGCATGCTGCCGCCCTGCTCCTGGCCCTTGCCACCAAGGTGCACCGCCTGGCCACCGAACATGACGCGTGGCCTCGTTCCCCGATCTTCACCCGTCTCACTCACCCCGTTACTGAACTGTCCGGCAAGGCCTGTGGCATCGTCGGCCTCGGAGCAATCGGATCAGCCTTCGCGATCATTACGGAGGCTCTCGGAATGAAGGTGCAGATCCTCGCCCGGGAGGATTCCCCCAACACCAGCCGGCCAGAGCTTCCCCGTCTCGCTGCCCGGGAGTTCTTCGCCACTTCAGACGTCATTTCCCTGCACTGCCCCCTCACCGCCGAGAACGAGGGCATGATCGACGGCGACACCCTGGCCGCCATGAAACCGGGAGCCCTGCTCCTCAACGTGAGCCGCGGTCCCCTCGTCGACGAACTTGCCCTGGCCGGGGCCCTGCGCAGCGGCCACCTCGCCGGAGCCGGTCTCGACGTTCTCTCGGTGGAGCCGCCTCCGGCAGACCACCCCCTCCTCGCGGCGGACCTGGGCGACAAGAACCTCATCATCACCCCCCACACTGCCTGGCTTTCCCTTCAGTCACGTCAACGCCTCCTTGCCGGGGTGGTGGACAACCTGAAGAACTGGTTGGCAGGCACCCCCTCCAACCGTGTCGCCTGACTGCCGTGGAAGATGGCATCGAACAACTGGTTCCCGCGGTGGAGCAACAGCTGACCTCCCCGGAGACTCCTTACGTAGGCGAAACCTACCAGCGCCTCCTGCAGGATCCGGAAATCGACGAAGCGGAAGCAAAGCTCATGATTGCCCTCTGTCTCGCTGACGAATCGGAGCGCATGGTGGACGAGGATCGTGAATTCGACATCGCCCGCTACCGGACTCTTCTCACCCTCCTCCCCAAGTTGCCCGGGTAACCCCCTCACTCCTTCGATCCGTGCTCAAAGCATTCCTTCTCGGATGTCGGAAGCGGTTCAGCCCGCTCCTCAACCGACCCTGCCGCACACTCGGCGATGACCATCTCGCAATCGGCGCATTGGGTGAGAACATCGCCTGTGCCCACCTGCGGACGGAAGGCAGACGAATCCTCTACCGCAACTTCCGTGCTCCCGGGGGCGGCGAAATCGACATCGTGGCACGCGACGGCAGAACCCTGAGCTTCGTGGAAGTGAAGACCCGCACCAGCGAACAATTTGGCCGCCCCCTTGAAGCAGTCGACCATCGGAAGAAAAAGCTCATGCAACGCGGGGCCAACGAATGGCTCCGCCTCCTCGGCACCCGTGAGCTTCCCTGGCGTTTCGATGTCGTCGAGGTGATCCTGCGGGAGGGAGAGAAACCCCGCCTCAACACGGTGCGGAATGTCATCGAGTAAGCGAACCTCCCCTACTCAAGCAGGGCTGCCACCGGGGCGAAGGACCGGCGGTGCTCGCGACAGGGTCCGTGCCGCCTGAGAGCCTCCAGGTGGGCTTTTGTCCCATAGCCCTTGTGTCTCTCGAACCCGTAGACCGGAAATTCCTCCGCCAGTTCCTGCATCCGTCTGTCCCGGCTCACCTTGGCAATGATGCTGGCAGCCGCGATGGAAAGACTGATCCCGTCCCCCTTCACCACCCCGCGGGAGGCCAGGGGAAACCGCGGCACATCCAGGCCGTCAATCAGGCAGAAGGCCGGGAGGGATTCGAGGGCCAGGGCCGCCCGTCCCATGGCCACATGGGTCGCACGCAGAATGTTGAGTTCGTCAATCTCAGGGACTTCCATGAAGGCCAGGCCCCAGCAGATGCCGGGATCGGTGGTGATCTCCTCGAAGAGAGCCTCCCGGCGCCTGGCCGTCAACTTCTTGGAATCATCGAGCATGTCGTGCCGGTAGCCGGGAGGCAGGATCACTGCGGCGGCCGCCACCGGACCGGCCAGTGGTCCCCGGCCCGCCTCGTCGATCCCCGCAACCGGCTCCGTTCCACTCTCGATCAGTTCACACTCCAGCCTCAGGTCCGGCATCCCCCGCTTCCTAGCGCATGGGAGGGAAAAACTCGACCCGTAACTTCACCCTGAAGGGCTACCAACTGCGGTAGTCCTTCGGTTCATGTCGGCGCGTGGCGGCCAGCGAACACCTCATGTAGAGCTCCCCCACCTCGGGAACCACGTTGTCTCCAAGCTGGTAGATCCCCCTCGAAGGGCACCGGGGCATTTCCGGGACATACTTCCCCGGACCAACCAGTTCGTTCAGAAGGTTTACGGGAGGTTTGGCCTGCGAGAGATTCTGTCCGGGCTGATAGGGGCTGGAATGAGTGTAGGAACGCATCGACACCTGCATGTGCCGGATCTGCATTATACAGAACACCCGGTCCGATCCCGCCTTCCAACTCCGGGCCGCAAACCACAACAGGGAAGTGAGCAGCAGCAGGACGAACAGGACCACCGAGATCTCAATCAGGGTCATGCCCCGGCGCAGGTCGACCCGCCGACTACGCGACCCCGGGAGCGGTCTCCGGGAGCAGGAGCCACCACGGATCCGGGACGCGGAAGAGAACCGTTTCATACTGGAAGGGCGAACCGGACGCGTGGCCCGGATGATTAGGATATATTAATATTACACAATTTCACGGGATTCAACCGAAACCCTGCCCCACGGTAATGATTACAGACTTCTGGCCCCGCTTGCGCCGCTCCCACCCCGCTGCGCCAGGAAGTAGATCACCAATCCAACCACCAGAGTAGCAAGGCCCCAGAGGGTTTCCCCCGGTTTATCCCTGATGATGTAAACCACCATCCAGGCATTGACTGCCACGAAGAGGGCCGGGGTGAAGGGATAGCCCCAGGCCTTCACCGGGCGGGCCAACCCCGGTTGCCGGATCCGCAACCAGAACACTCCTGCCACCGCCACCAGTCCAAAAAGCACGAGCAGCAACTCTATATAAACAAGGACCTCCTCAAAGCTGCTGGTCAGGATCAGGGAAATTGCCACCACGGTCTGCAGGAGAACCGCATTGGCGGGGATTCCCGAGCGCGACTTCCGGGCCAGTATACGCAACCCACGGAAGTCCTCTCCCATCCGCTGGGCCACCCGTGGTCCCATCCAGATGCTGGCACTCAACATCGAAACCAGCCCGAAACTGATCAGCCCTGCCATCACCCGGCCTCCCGTTTCGCCGAGGGCATGACTGGCCGCCACCTTGGCGACATCTTTCTCGCCCACCATGCTCTGGATAGGCGCGCTGTAGAGAAAGGCCCCGTTCAGTCCGATGTAAAGCAGGGTCACAAGGAAGGCGCCCACCAGGAGGGCCCGCGGCACCGTCCACTGCGGATCCCGCACTTCGTCAACGATGTAGGTTGCCGCGTTCCAACCCGTGTAGGCATACATCACGAACACGAGGGCGATGGCGAATTCCGCGCTGAAGAGGAGGCCCAGGTCGCCCTCGCGGGGCAGGAAAGAGATCTCCTGCCGATCACCCAGGAGAAAGCAGGCCAGGATGAGGACCAGGATGAAGATCACCTTCAGGGAGGTGAAGATACTCTGGAAACGCGCCCCCAGTCCGATTGGCCTGAGATGGATGCCCGCCACCGCCAGCACCACCACTACCGACAGGATTCGGGGCCAGGTCTCTCCCCCGAAGGCCATCGCTCCGGCAAAATACTTTCCGAAGGCCATCGCCCCCAGCGCAATGGGCGCCGCAAATCCCACCGTTACCGAGATCCATCCGGCCAGGAATCCCAGGACGGGATGGTAGATCCGGGAGAGAAGATGATACTCACCCCCCGAGCGCGGAAAGGCCGCCGCCAGTTCCCCGTAACACACCGCTCCGCACAGGGCACAACCGCCCCCCAGGGCCCAGAGAACCATCAGCACAAAGCCCGACTGAATGTCCACCAGCTGATATCCCAGGCTGGTGAAGACCCCGGTCCCCACCATGTTACCCACCACCACCGCGATAGCCGGCGCCAGGGTGACCGGTCGCGATGAGGCGGATTCTCCCTCCGTCATGCCCTCAACTTAAACACCGGACCCTCCGTCGAAAGATCAATCTGTTTCGGGTTATTCCTGCCTGACCGATAATAATTCTCCCTCCTGCTGCCAACCCGCTGGCGCGATCCTCCTGCGCCCGTGCGCTTGTCAGGAACGGGAAAATGGTATCTAAGTGACACGCTCATGAAGCCTGCCCCCGGTTCCCTGCTTTCCGCCGTAGTGGTCCTCTCCCTCGTCCTCGGGTTCAGCCTGATGGCCCAACGCGACGCCCGAAAGCCCACCGCCCGGGCAGGCAAGGCGGCTGGAAACGTTATTGTTCCTCCTCCCCTGAAAGACCTGGGGAAGGACTATAAGGTCAGGCTGGTCTACTTCGTTCCCAGCGACCGCAAGGTGAAACCGGGCTACCGGGACAAGTGCGAGACCCTCATGCGGATCGTGGCCGACATTTTCCGGAGGGAAATGAAGGCCAACGGGCACCGGACCCGGGGACTGGACTTTGAGTTCGCAGAAGATGGCCGCCTCAAGGTCCACCTCGTGAATGCCAAGCAACCCTCCGCCTTTTACACCGGGGAACCCTTTGACGTGGATCGTCTCCTGAACTCCCAGCAACAGGAAATCTGGGAAACCACCGGCTATTCCCGCAACCGGCCCACCCTCGTGTTTTCGGAGGCCGGGGCGGTGGCCGAAGCCAGGCCCATTCCTCACGTCTATTCGGGTCTCGCCTGCGTGTCCGGCGACATCTTCCGCGACGAGGTCACCGCCTCCACCATCGAGGAACAAATCCGCTACTTCATGGACCCGGCCCCGGTGACCAGGGTGGCGGGATCGGAAAAACGTGCCCGGAACCAGGAATCACAGACCAGCAATGGCGTCCTCATCCACGAACTGGGCCACATCTTCGGGATGCTGCACGACACCCGTGATCCCCGCAACATCATGATGCGGGGATACGACAACCTCGGCCGGATGTTCGACCGCAAGACAGCTGCGGAGCGACCCGTCCGCTTCTCCCCGGCCCATGCCCGGATGGCGGCGGTGAGCCGGTTTTTCAGCGAGTCCTTTGACAAGAGCGATACCAAGGCGCCCGAGATTCATGAGTTCAAGGTCGCCAGTCCTCCGCAGGCCGGGGAGAAGACCGTCAAACTCTCCCTCAGCATGAGCGATGACAAGGGACTGGGACCTCTCGTCATACTCCAGCGAGGCGGCGGACAGATCGACGCCCTCGTCCGGGACCTCTCCCTGAAGGGAGCGGAAAAACGGTCCGGGACCCTGACCGTCACCGCGCCCCGGGCCCTCGTGGCCGGACAACCCCTGATCTTCATCGTAAACCTTTTCGACGTGAACGGGAACCTGAGCCAGGCCGTGATCAACTCGCAGGTGGTGGCCAGGGAGTGAAGCCCTTTCGCAGGCCAGCCTCGACCCGCCATCCAACGATGTCCCGGCATCGGACGGCTCACTACCCAGCGACCGGCAAGGAAATTTCTACCGAACGACCTGTGCCACTGGTCCGGAGATCTCAACGGTCGCGAGAACCGCGATCGCCTTCTGGCCGTCCCCCGCGTCCTCGGCGGCTCCGGTCGCTGAAATTTCTCATCCGCTCGCTCAGTCCCTCGATCATGGCTGCCTGTTCCGCATCGTCGAGTTGACCGTCCCCATTGGTATCAACCTCGTCGAACCCACCGGCGAAGGGACCGGAAACTTCCTCCTTGGAGAGAAGGCCGTCCCCATTCGCATCCCGCTCCTTCATGCGCGCGCTGATCTGCTCAGCAATACGAGCAAACCGTTCAGCCTGCTCCTCAGACTCTCGCGCTTCCCGCCGCTCCGCCCGCTCCTCGGCGCTCCGGGGCAAGGGAATGGACGGGTCCAGCTTGACGACGGGTTTGGAGGGTGCGGGAGGGTCCTCCACCTCGGGAACATCAGGACTTGGCGCTGGAATGGATCGTTCTGACTTTGCGCCCGATGAGGAAGATTTCCTGTTCCCTTCGGTCCGCGGGCGGGGAGGGCGCTCCGAGTTGAGGCTTTCCGAGTTTGCTGAACTTTCGTCATCGCCGCAGGAAGTCAGCGCGAATACCCCGAAAGCCATCGTCGAAAGAAAAACGCAAAACAGTTTCATAAGACAACCTTGCTACTGCAGTGCCTGACTGCCGTCAATAAGCGAACCCGCAAATCCCCGGATTCCCGTAACCCGTTGACCGACAGTGGAGTCAATGGTCGGATTTGAACCGACGACCTGATTCTACTCCTCCTCGACCCGTAGAAACAGTCTCGGCCCACCCATTGGGATAAAGCGTTGGATGTTTTCCCCGGTGCCCGGGACTCTGAATTCCCTGATCGACCATACACGGAGATCCTCGGATTCCTCGATCCGGTAGAACTTGCCACTCGCACTCGGGAATCCCAGCAGGAGCGCGTCCTGGCCCGGCCCCAGGTTGATGGCGCTCAGGTTGATTGGTATGCGCCGGTTCTCGTTGGTAACGGGGACGCTACCTGCGTCATTCGGGTCAGATTCTTCAGCGACTTCCTGCCCGTCATTAAAGCCGTCGTCGTCACTATCGGCATCATTGGGATCGGTCCCGTGGACAGCCAGTTCCTGGTAGTTGCTCAGCCCGTCGGCGTCGAGATCCCGCTGGTCCTGACTAAAGACCGCGCCCACCGTTTGGTTCTCGTCCATGATCAAGCTGAGCGGGTTGTTGGTGCCGGATCCGTCCCCGGTCCAACCGGTGAAGAGATAGCCGGGGTCAGGGCTGGCGGTGAGCGTGGCGCCTGTGCCAGAGAGGTAGGTTCCAGCACCTCTGATAGTGCCATTTTGTGAATTACCAATGGCCAGCATCACGAGAAGCTGAAGCTGATAAACCCTCACGTGCCCGGCATCGGAGCCATTCTCATTGTTCCAGGGCGCCCCAATAGCCACCCGGTTACCATCAGCACTAAGAGAGACACTATAGCCGCTCCAATCGTCAGCGGCCTCGCCATCGATATCCTGTTCAAGTTGGATCCACGTGTTGCCAGCTAACTCATAGATGCGTACGTGCCCGGCATCGGAGCCATTTTCATCGTTACCTTCCGCCCCAATAGCCACCCGGTTACCATCAGCACTAAGAGAGAAACTATAGCCGCTAAGGTCGCCAGCGGCCTCGCCATCGATATCCTGCCCGAGCTGCACCCAACTGTTTCCAGATAACCCGTAGATGCGTACGTGCCCGGCCAGGTCGCCATTTCCATCGTTATAGCGCCCCCCAATAGCCACCCGGTTACCATCAGCACCAAGAAAGACACTCAAGCCGCTATAATCGCCAGCGGCCTCGCCATCGATATCCTGCCCGAGCTGCACCCAACTGCTGCCAGATAACCCGTAGATCCGTACGTGCCCGGCATAGAGGCCATTCCCATCGTTATAGGGCGCCCCAATAGCCATCCGGTTACCATCAGCACTAAGAGAGACACTCCAGCCGTTCCTATCTTCAGCGGCCTCGCCATCGATATCCTGTCCAATCTGGCTTTGCGCTGCGGCACCCCCGGTCGCCTGGGTGACGGTGTGGGTCCGGGTGAGACCACCGGCCGTGATGGTGATGGTGGCGCTGCGGGCCTGGGTGGAGGTGTTGGCTGCGACCGAGTAAGAGAAGGCCTGATTGCCGCTCTGGGAGGTGGGTTCATTGCTGGTGAGCCAGGCGGTGTTGGAACTCCAGCTCCAGGAGGCGTTGGAGGAGACGAAGAAGGTGCCATTGCTACCGGCGGCGGCAATGCTGCGACTGGAAGGATCGAGTGTCAGCGTCGCAGGCAGCTGAAGCTGATAAACCCTCACGTGCCCGGCATCGAAGCCATTTCCATCGTTTCCGGGCGCCCCAATAGCCACCCGGTTACCATCCGGACTAAGAGAGACACTATAGCCGCTAAGGTCGCCAGCGGCCTCGCCATTGAAATCCTGTCCAAGTTGGATCCACGTGTTGCCAGCTAACTCATAGATGCGTACCTGCCCGGCATCCGAACCAGTTCCATCGTTCCCAGGCGCTCCAATAGCCACCCGGTTACCATCAGCACCAAGAGAGACACTCCGGCCGCTAAAATCTCCAGCGGCCTCGCCATCGACATCCTGTCCAAGTTGGATCCACGTGTTGCCAGATAACCCGTAGATGCGTACCTGTCCGGCTCGGTCGCCATTTTCATCGTTACCTTCCGCCCCAATAGCCACCCGGTTACCATCAGCACTAAGAGAGACACTCACGCCGCTCCCATCGTCAGCGGCCTCGCCATCGATATCCTGTCCAAGTTGCACCCAACTGTTTCCAGATAACTCGTAGATGCGCACGTGCCCGGCATCGGAGCCATTTCCATCGTTCTCGTCCGCCCCAATAGCCACCCGGTTACCATCAGCACTAAGAGAGACACTATTGCCGCTCTGGTCGTAAGCGTTCTCGCCATCAATATCCTGTCCAAGTTGGATCCACGTGTTGCCAGAAAACTCATAGATGCGTACTTGCCCGGAATCCGGGACGTCGTCCCTCCAATCGTCATTCCCGCCATCGCCGGTTCCGGTATCCCCAATAGCCACCCGGTTACCATCAGCACTAAGAGAGACACTCTTGCCGGTTTCCGGGGCCGAGCCGCCATCGATATCCTGTCCAAGTTGGATCCACTTGTTGCCAGATAACCCGTAGATGCGTACGTGCCCGCCCCCGACCCCGCCCCCGCCGCCATTTCCATCGAACGTCATTCTCGTTGTCCTCTCTGCGGAACCAATACGG